>ENA-OSEY01001807-OSEY01001807.1-marine-metagenome-genome-assembly--contig:-NODE-1807-length-14341-cov-2.254066_pt1 | contig 14341 bp, 13 predicted proteins | sample MGYA00248465_ERZ534230 | MGnify/ENA primary metagenome ERZ534230 (study PRJEB26409, sample SAMN06344110) | marine metagenome | isolation source: Sea water from surface | place: Atlantic Ocean:Southern...
AACTCAACTGTATTCGTAAAAGGTTCTCGGCAACAGTTTCTTGTGGGGTCATATGTGTGACCCCAGTGAGTGGAAGAACCTCATGAGGCTTACCTGCCTCAAGTAAGGCCTGAGATAATTGAAAGGTATGAGCAGCCACAACATTGTCATCGGCTAACCCATGAATCAAAAGTAGAGGTCGCTCAAGTTTGTTTGCTTCGTTGCACAAGTTTGTTTTAGCGTAATTCTCTGGTTTTGTTTCAGGATGGCCAAGGTATCGTTCGGTATAGTGTGTGTCATAGAGCGACCAGTCAGTGACAGGGGCTCCTGCAACGGCAGCGTGGAATACGTCAGGTCTTCTGATCACAGCTAAAGCGGCTAGGTATCCACCGAAAGACCAGCCGCGAATTGCAACCCTATCCAAGTCAATGAAATCATAGTTTGCCGAAATGCTATGGAGCGCATCAATTTGGTCTGTAAGAGCGTGGGTGGCGAGATCTCCATAAACTTCTCGTTCAAAATTAGGTGAGCGTCCCGGTGTTCCTCGTCCATCAGTTATGACTACAGCAAATCCCTGATCAGCGAACCATTGAGAAACTCCAAAAAGGCCACGCGCTTTTCGAACCCGTTGAGCGTGGGGACCCCCATATGGGTCAAGCAAAACAGGGAGAGTAGTCTCACCATTATGATCTGTCGGAAGCAGTATGGCGGTTTCGAGGTCAAGCTCTCCAGTTTTATGGAAAAAACTATTGAGCGTGATGTTAGGGGTCTCTGAATGGTCCGGAATCTCATTAATGAGTTCGTTATCTTTATAGAAACCTGTTTTCACTCCATTAAAGTCCATACTTCTGTGCTGAATGACCATCAATGAATCGTTGGCATTAGCTTCGTGGATTCCTGCCGTTTCGGTAATCAAGGTAGTTTCGCCGGACACAGTAACGCGACATATCTGTTGATCTAATGGGTTCGGATTACATGTGGCTAGCAGACCGTCGTCGTTGCAATGAATCAGGGATCGTATTTGTATTCCCTCAGGGGAGCAAGTTTTACCATCAATCACTACTCTTCTTGTCTCGTCGTGATCCTCAATTGTGATGATGTGTTCTCCAACTACTCTCGGGGCACCAGGAATTATTTCAACCCAGCATTCATTGTTCCATCGATATATTTCTTCAATAAAGCCACTCTTGGTATTGATGCGGAGTATGCCTGCTGTTTTTTGATCACGTGTTTGAACAGTTGCAAAAATAGCATCTGGATCAGTCCACTGAATACTAACGAGATATTCCCACGTATTGCTCTCATTCCAGTTAATAGGAACCGACTCTCCATCTAATGAATATATTTCAAGTTCCACATTGGAGTTCTTCGTTCCGGCTTTAGGGTATTTGATCACTGCAGGCGCATCGCTAGGATCTGATGATTTGAGGATATGCCATGAAAGGACATCTGATTCGTCAACGCTCGTAACTAGTAGTTTGTCGTTATTTGGAGACCACCAATACCCCCTTCGTCTGCCCATCTCTTCCGCAGCGATAAACTCAGCGACACCAAATGACTTTTCGCCTATTTTAGGACGGGTAACAGCATGATCGTTTCCGTTTTCGTCAACATATCTCAATTGGCCTTCTGAAACATAGGCAATCAGGTTTCCGTTAGGGCTTATTTGAGGGTCAAAAATATCTATACCCAAATTGAAATCAGATACCTCTGAGGACTCAACCCCGACTTTAAACAACGACTGATTAGATGCAAACGCGATGTTCGGGGAATGACCGTTCGCGCTGTACGATACGATTCCGGCCCCTATTTCTCTAACCCGTTCACGACGAGCCAGTTCTTCACGGGAAATAGTCTCGCTACTACCGCTGTTTATTAAAGCCTCAAGGTCAGCAATCACTTTCGTTTGGCCTGAAGAAGCACTCCAAGCCCACAGTTTATTAAATGGGTCTTCACTCGAATTTGATTGCAAGAAAGTGATCCAATCTCCACCAGCAGACAAAGAAAAGGACCGTGGCGCGCCAATAGTAAATCTCCGAGTTCTAGCATTTTGTCGCGGGAATGATTCCATCAATATTTTTTCCTTATCTTCTTCCACGATATTCGCTACAAACAGGATCTTCACCATAGAATCCGAGTAATGACTAGAGATCAAAATATGGAAGAGCAATACCGCCTCAAGACTCGGCAATGGCTTAAAGATAATATTGATCCCCTTAGGGAACGACAACCCTTTTCGACTCTTCATTGGATGCCCAGTAAAGAAACCGAAGAGAATCATCATAACGCATGCCAGCAACTGCAAATGAAACTGTACGAGGCAGGTTTTGCAGGAACTACCGTCCCCACCAAATACGGCGGGCATGGTGGTGAAGCATGGATGCAGAAAATCTTCCGTGAAGAATCAACTGGCTATCAAGTACATACTGGCTTCTATCATTCGATTATCGCAATGGCTCTCCCTGCTTTGCTTAAATACGGAACTGAACATCAAAAACAAGAGCACATCAAGACGCTAGTAAGTGGTGAAGTCAGCTGGTGTCAATTATTCAGTGAACCTGGTGCAGGTAGCGACTTAGCTGGGCTAGGAGCTAAAGCTGAACTTGATGGTGATGAATTTGTGATTCACGGACAAAAGGTGTGGAACTCTGCCGCAATGTACGCTGATATGGGAATCCTTCTTGTAAGAACAAACACTAATGCGCATAAACATGAAGGCATAACCTTTTTGCTATTTGATATGAACCAACCAGGCGTTGAAGTTCGACCACTGATACAAGCACACGGTGCAGGGCACTTTGCTGAAGTCTTCCTAGACGGCGCACGGTGCCACATACAGAATGTGCTCGGAGAAATAGATAAGGGGTGGGGGCCAGCTCGGGTAGTAATGAGCAATGAGTCAGCTATGATCGGCGGAGCGGCAGGAGATAACCCAAGTCAACTAATTCAGTTGGCACAAAGCCTAGGTAGGGTTCATGAGCCTGTTTTGCGGCAAAAATTATCCAACGTGTATTCCAGAAATAAGCTTCTCAAACTCATGAGTGACAGAATCTCGGTAGCTGTCCGTAACGGGCAGATGCCACCTATTCACCCTTCAATTGTTAAACTCTTTGTTGCTCAGAATAGAAGGATTGAAGGTGATCTTGCTCAGGAAATTCTTGGGGCAGCTGGTGTAGTAGCCACACACACCGCAAGTGAGTGGGCAATGGAAGTCCTGCACTCACGGTACCCGATCTCTATTGGTGGAGGAACAGATGAAGTCCACCACAATAATTTAGGGGAGCAGGCACTAGGACTTCCAAGAGATATACGCGTTGATAGAGGGATCCCATGGAAAGACATTCCAAAGGGGTAGTCAAAAACCTCTGTTATGCGCACATATTCTTCACTGATGTGCCAAAAAGAACTGATTACGATGACAACTATGATGTTCTTTCTTTTGATATAGTAACCGATCAGTCACCGCTCGAGAACTTACGAGGAATTTCAGGCTACAAACCTCGGTTTGCTGGTGTTGTATGGTCCCTGACACCAGATGTAGAAGCTGACATTGGTCTATCCGTAACTAAAATACATCATTGGGATAATAGGCCACAAGATTCTAACCCGACGTACGGGGGAATAAAGCAAATTTCCTTCGTATCTAAAAGACATAATTTAGGTACAGAGATATTTCATGATCGGTACCTGGCGCACGCATCCATAGCCCGAGAGCATCACGGGATGCAGGCGTATGCGCAAAATTTGGATATTGACATTGTCTATGGAAGCCCTTCTGATGGTTTTGAGATCAATGCAATAAGTGAATTATGGTTTGCGACTAGAGAAGACTGGGATGAACGTTTCTACTTGGACACTTCAAGTCCCGAGGTGGTAAGAAGAGATACTGAAACATTCGTTGACTTTGAGAAGACACAATCGGCAATAGTAACTGAAATAACGCACAGAAAGTAAGTATGAGCGAACCAAAACAAATTGAAATAGACATTAATCCTCAACTGCTTGAGGGAATGCTCTTGAGGTTAGAACATACAAAGTGGCCCCCAACAATAGGAGAAGACAGCTGGGACTATGGTGTACCGAAGCATTGGATGCAGGACATGGTCAACTATTGGACTAGTGAGTGGAAGTGGGAGAATGTAGCTGCCCTAATAAATGAGTGGAAACACTTCTCTGTCACCATAGATCAGGTACCCATCCATTACCTGCACGCACCAGGTAAAGGACCGAACCCAAAGCCTTTAGTCTTAACCCACGGGTGGCCGTGGACATTTTGGGATTTCAAAGATGTGATCGGTCCATTAAGTGATCCTGAAAAGTATGGGGGAGACCCAATGGATAGCTTTGATGTGTATGTTCCCTCACTTCCAGGATTTATCTTCTCTTCACCGTTGACCAAAGCTGGCGTTGATGTCCGAGAAATAGCGAAACTCTGGAACACTTTGATGACGAAAGTCCTTGGTCACAAGAAATTTTGTGCTCATGGAGGAGATTGGGGTGCTTTGGTAACAGCTCATCTAGCTCATGAGTTTGCTGATTCAATAATTGGTGCACATATGAGTTTGAGCGTTATTCCCGGAGTAGATAGAAGAAGCTTGCCACCTGAGTCATGGGCTGATGATGAAAAGTGGAAGATAGAACGAAGTAAAGAGGCTGAAGATACCATTCGCTCACATATCACTACTCATTTGTTAGATCCACAAACACTAGCATTCGGTCTTGCTGACTCACCTGTAGCAACAGCTGCTTGGATATGGGAGCGAAGAAGGAACTGGAGTGACAACACTGGCGATGTGGAACAGTCGTTTACCCGAGAACATTTATGCACTACAGCGTCACTTTATTGGTGCACAGAGTCAATCGGATCATCTCTTCGCCTTTACCATGAGCATTTCAAGAAACCATGGCCGTTAGCCCACAATCGACTTCCACGACTTGAAGCGCCTACTGGTATTGCGGTTTTCCCAAAAGATGTTGTGCATCTTCCCCACTCAATAATAAAGGAATATACCAATCTTCAGCATTACACCGTTATGCCTGAAGGAGGCCATTTTGCAGCTGCTGAAAAACCAGAGCTCGCGACACAAGATATTCAAAAGTTTTTTAGAGCGCTACGTTAAAGCTCTTTCAGTTTCGTGTTTGAGGCCTCAAGAAGCGCATCGATACGAGAATTAAACCCTTCCATCTCATCTCCAATGTCCTTATTCCCCATAGCCCCAGCTGTAAACCTAACTCTCACCCCCTCAGTGATCGCTGCCAAACGCCAAAATTGAAAAGCTACGTAAAAGGGTAAATTCGAAAGATCTCGCCCTGAAGCTGCTTGATAGCGTTCAGCAACCATCTCTGGGCTGATATATCCTTTTGCTAGTGTCGGAGCGTCACTCATAATGAGTGAGTCTGAGGTGCCCGTCTCGCCCCACCACATCAACATGCCACCCAAATCGGCAAGCACATCACCTAATGTGCATAGCTCCCAATCCAGCACAGCTGCGACATGGTTATCGGCGCCAATCATACAGTTATCAAGCCGGTAATCACCGTGGGTTATCCCGTAACCTTCTTGATCTGGGACACACTTCTCAAGTCGTTTATGGAGTTCATAGAAGAGAGGCATCTCCCTATCAGATCCCTCATCGACCTGCCGCTTCCATCTTCGTAGCTGGCGACCGATATAGTCCTCACGTTTTCCTAAATCACTCAGGCCAACACTTTCGGGATCAACTTCATGGAGAGTAGCTAAAGTCTCCACAAGAGAAACACTTTGTATCCTTCGTTCGTCTGGGGAGAAACTTTGAGCATCAATACGATCCTTAATAATGCTTCCCTCAACAAAGTCCATCACGAAAAAAGGTGCGCCTGTAACGTTTTCATCTATGCACATACCTACAATTCCTGGAACTGGCACATTGCTCGGACCTAGTGCAGAAATGATTTTGTGTTCACGCCCCATGTCATGAGCAGAAGCGAGTATGTGCCCGGTAGGCGGCCTTCGGAGAATCCACTTTCTACCTGCTTCATCCTCCAACTTGTACGTCAGATTAGATCTTCCGTGGGTAACTACATCAAATTGAATTTTGCCAGTAACTTCAGAACGTTCTGTTAGCCAGCCCGTAACATTTTTCCTACTAATACCCGGAAGGTCATCACTTGCCATTCTTGAAGCGTAGAGCGTAAATCGCTTGATGTTAAATTTTTGGGCCTAGGGAAGAATCACTATTGATTTCTTGGCAAGTGTGTTTCGACATTCAGTATCTCCTAATATGTCAATTTGGTGCTGATGTTATGAACTCTGTTACTTATTATCTATTGATCGGCGTAATCGCATACCTTTTGGGTTCTATTCCCATTGCTTACGTTATTGCTAAAGCCGTCAGAAGCATAGATGTCAGAAAAGCAGGGGAGGGCAATGTAGGTGCAAGAAATGTTTTCCATACTGTAGGCCCCCGGTGGGGTTCGCTTGTATTCCTTCTGGATTTCGCTAAAGGAGCTGTGCTTGCAGTGATTGTCTCAAATGAAAGTTCAGTAAGAATAGCATTCGCAGGTATTTTACTACTTGTGGGTCATGGATTTCCCATTTGGTTGAGATTTATAGGGGGGAAAGGGCTTTCTCCTGTAGGAGGGTTCACAGCAGCATTACTTCCATACTCTGCATTAATTGCGATAGCTGTATCTGGGTTAGCTTGGCTAAAAACACGAAAATTCATGCCCACGACGGTCACCGTAATTATTTTGACAATCGCCCTTGCTCCCATATTTGAATATAAGCTTGAGAAAATGCTTATACCCATTGGATTATTTATACTTGTCGGACTGAAAAGAAAGATAGATGAGCCGAGAACAAGAGAGATTGAAGGTAGTAATGATTGGCCTAAACTATCAGGTGATGGAATCTAGTTAGGTTGTGGAGTAGGGCAAGATGACTTGGGAATTTATCTTTGGAAGATTTTTGACGCTTTTGCTTGTTTGTCAACTTGGCTTGATTTTATGGAACCTGCGGGTCGTGATCCGTCCTAAGGCGAAACTCCCACAATCAAATACTAAAGTTAGCCTTCTAATTCCAGCAAGAAACGAAGAAGGGTCCATAGGGAGTTGTCTTCGGTCTCTAATCAATCAAGACCATCAAAATCTTGAGATCATCGTACTAGACGACCACTCAACTGATAGAACTCGAGCGATAGTGGAGTCTCAAAACCCCAAAATTAAACTCATATCAGGCAAACCGATACCCGCCGGATGGACAGGTAAGAACTGGGCATGCCATCAATTGTCAAAGCAAGCAACGGGGGACATCCTCTTTTTTATAGATGCTGACGCTGTCCTCGAACCTGCAGCCATTACTTCAGTTCTGCATGTTATGGAGGCAGAGAATGTGGATATGGTAGCTTCTCTGCTTCGTAACCAAGGAACATCCTTTTCTAGCAGTATCCTTCTGCCTATAGTCAATCATGCAATATTGGCACTATTCCCAGCCTCGCTTATCCATAGAAGTTCAAATCCCGATATCGCCCTAGCATTTGGTCCATTCATCGGAGTCAGCACAACAGCATATGTTGAATCAGGTGGACATGCATCTCACCCTGATCACATTGTTGATGATGTACAACTTGCTCGCTCAGTAAAAGCTGCGGGTTATCAACAAAGGTTAATAAACGGTACCGATCTTGCTACCACCGCATGGTATTCAGGGTTTAGAGATATATGGAGAGGATTTTCAAAGAATGCTTATGGCGCTCTTAGTTATAGGACCTCGTTGTCTCTCCTAGTGACATTCCTTGTGGCCCCTTTGCTGGCGTTGCCGTTCTTACGGCTTCTTGCAGGCTTCTTTGGAGCCCCTCTTCCGATGGAAGTCTTATGGCAAGTAGTCCTATTAATACTTGGAAGATTTATTACATCATCAGTTGGGAGGGACCCTCTTTGGGGAGTTATCTTCCACCCCTTTGCCATGCTTTTCTGGGGAGCAACATTGTTTTGGTCAATGATTATTGCAATGACCGGGCAGAGTATTGAGTGGAAAAGTCGCAACTACACTACGAAACCTAAGCAAACGAAGGACCTTACGGAAGATAACTAAAAGCAACTTTCGTCAAAGGGCTGTAATGGGTAAGTGACCGTCAATACTCAACTCTGACAGCTAATGTATATTAAGTGAATCGTCCTTTTTTCCCACCTCCTCCTTTGCTGGATGAAGGATGGTATCCTGATCCGACAGGGCGCTACGAAGCTCGCTATTGGGATGGTCAGAAATGGACTAAACACGTATCTCATTATGGTGCTACTGGTACAGATCCAATATTACGCGCACGCTTTGATCGACTATGGGTCAGAATCGCTCTTAGAGTTATAACTTGGGGAATTACTATACTTATTATTTACTTTCTTGTAAAAGCATTTTGGCCGACAGAGTTTCTGAATGAATCAAGCCTGATTCACATAACGAATCACAGCGAAAAAACATTACAAACGATTTCGCTGCCTTTAGTAGCATCGGCATTACTATGAGAACAGTCTTAGGAATATGAAAACAAGCATTAAATATATAGGAACTTTTTTGTTTGGCGTACTGGCGTCATTTTTGGGTCTTGTTGTATGGGGAGACACCGATGGGTCAGAATTAACTCTTCGCAGTTCTTCAAACGTAGTTGACAATAGCCTCGCTCCAACACCTAAACCGCTCTTGCCTGTTGATGATGATGACATATCTCAAAATGCACCTATTACTGCATATGCTCAGTATTCGAAAGACTCTATTGCACTGACCGGTAGCGTTAATGCCCAAGCGCTTGCTGACGCCATGATCGTAGTCTCGAATCAATTAATCCCAGAAGGGACAGTAACCGCCGAATTTGAGATCTTAACTGGTGTTGATTTGGCAATAATCAATCTTGAAATATCAGGGGAAATTATCGATGAATCAGACCGCTTGAGAGTTTTGAATAAATTTGAAGCTCTTGGAGTAAAAATAGTTGACAAACTGGTTATTGAGGGGTCGCAGAGAACAGTTTTTGAAGTCATAAAAGATCTACCCGACCTCAGTCAAGTTTCTGATTTTTTCTCCGCAGCAGGAGTTGAGGAGCAAATTGGTGATGAGGTGAGTTCCATAACGATTTTTGCGCCTACTAATGCCGCAATGCAGGCATTAGATATCACCGCTCTGCAAGAGTTTGCTCAATTAGTGCAACTTAGTGACATACTCCAATTTCACATAGTTCCAGGGGACTTCTACTCATCACAATTGTTCGACGGATTAGGCTTAACGACGCTAAAAGGCGAATCATTAAAGGTTCAAACAGGCGACGAATTAACGATTAGAATTCAAGATAGTCTCGTTACCCAATCAGATATCACTGCAGCCAACGGTGTAATCCATGTCATTGATGCTGTTTTGATTCCCGGAACAATTAAAACAGAGATAGCGTTGAACCAGATCGTGGGTTCTGACCCAATTCTATTTGCAGTTGGAAGCCCATTTCTTGCGGATAGTTCTAAGCCGATTCTTAATCAAGTGGCAGAAATCCTCATTGAAAACCCTGAAGGAAATTTAGAAATAGAGGGGCACTCTGACACTGATGGAGCTGAAGATATAAATCTAGACCTGAGCGCAAGCCGAGCTGAAGCTGTCTTAGAGTATCTCATTTCTAGAGGAGTCGACCCAAGTCGTCTTTCAGCCATAGGCTATGGCGAGACCCGCTTAAAAATTGACCCAGAGCTCACTGCAGCAGACCGAGCGGCGAACCGAAGAATAGAATTCAGAGTCACCTTCCAAAGCTAGTTGACTAGATAGCGCAACTCAATCCGGTACCACCCAATCCGCAATAACCATTTGGGTTTTTGCCTAAATACTGTTGGTGATAATCTTCAGCGAAATAAAATATTGGCGCCATTACAATCTCCGTAGTTATCTCCCCAAAACCTTCCTGAGACAAAGTTGATTGGTAAATGAGAAGAGACTCCTCAGCGTTGCTAAATTGCTCCTCAGAAAAGCAATAAATCCCGCTGCGATACTGTGTCCCGATATCATTGCCCTGTCTCATGCCTTGCGTCGGGTTATGGTTCTCCCAAAAGACTTTCAGCAGGGATCTGTAATTGACTTCTTCAGAGTCAAATGCAACCCTCACAACTTCATTATGTCCAGTCATTCCAGAGCAAACTTCCTCGTACAGTGGATGAGGAGTAAACCCACCGGCATACCCAACCGAAGTAGTCTTCACGCCCTCTAAATCCCAGAACTTTCTCTCTGCACCCCAAAAGCAACCCATCCCAAACATGGCATACACCAAATTGTTTCCCTCCGGCGTAATTTGCGAAGACCCTAGTATGTAATGGCTATCGGTTATCTTCATTTCGGTGGTTCTTCCAGGCATAGCCATTTCCTCACTTGGCATTTGTGGTATGAACATATCTCTACTCCTCATAAATTTCTCCTTAGTTACCGAGTGTGAAGAACTCCATTGTCAAGCACAACTCTATCTCCGGCAATCGTACGGAACTTAAAATGATCTCCATCCTCCCAGACGTGAACCTCAAGCGTTTCACCAGGTATTACAGGGGAACTGAAACGACCGTCCATACTCTTGAAATTATCAGGATTTCCATCACAGGCTAGGTGAACGAGAGCTCTGCCAGTGAAGCCGTATGTACAAAGTCCATGCAAAATAGGTTTAGGGAAGCCACCTAGAGCTGCAAAAGATGGGTCAGAGTGAAGAGGGTTACGGTCTCCATTGAGCCTATACAGAAGAGCTTGATCGTTTCTGGTTTCATATTTAACGACGCTGTCTGCGTTCCGGTCAGGGAATTCGACTTTGTCTACAGGTCCTCGTTCGCCACCCCATCCACCTTCATCACGAAAAAACAACTTACTGATGTTAGTGAAAACTGGAAGCCCGTCGGATGTGTCAAGAGCGGTAGTTTCGAGGATTACCAAAGCAGCTTTCCCCTTGTCATAAATGTTAGAGATTTTACTTGTTGAGGAGATAGTGGCTTGCGTTGGAAGTGGCTTATGGAGGATAACCCCCTGCTCTCCGTGAACCATTTTTGAATAATTAACATCACCTAAATGTGCAAGAGGACCTCTTCCACCAGTTCCACCTAAAACAACACACATAGTTGGAAGAGCTTTTTGTTGAATATCTTTTGTATTCTCTGTCGTGAATTCTAATTCAAATCCTGTTGGGTCTGTTGCTCCAGCTCCAACACCCAAACTGTATAGTAAACAATCTTTAGAATCCCATGAACTTTCATGCGGTTCAGATTCCATGCCAATAGCGTCTAAATTAATGCCCATTTTAACTCCTTTGAATGTTAAGACTACTGCATACAGTCTTGAGTCGTCACTTTGGAGAAGTCAACCAAGATAACGGAACTTGCAATGAGGAGACTAAATGGCCATTGTCTTTTTTGATTATTAAGTCAGCGTATTTTTTTGATGGATAAATATAGCTATCTAGGTTGGGTTTATTTACTGATTTCCAAATCTCTGCAGCAAGTTTTTTCCGCTCCTCCAAATTCAGATTTTTAAATTGTGAAAAGAAAGACTTTGTATTGTCCTCAGCCAAAGAGCAGTACCTGAGAAATCTATCTTCATACCATTGGGTAATTTCGCTCTCATCTGCGTCTATGAAAATTGAGAAATCAAGGAAATCTCTAATTCGTGGATCCTGATTATCTTTTTCAATGGGGTTTTGAAGAATATTAACACCCTCAATAATGATGAGATCTGTGACTTCATAACGGGAAGTACCGTCAATGTCATAAGTTTCATGCGAATAGATTGGGATTATTGAATTAGGCTTTCCCTCGCTAATTTCTGATAGGAATTCAATAATAGCTGCATGGTCAAAACTCTCAGGGAAACCTTTGCGATGGAGAATTTGGTCCTTTTGTAGTTGCGAATTAGGAAAGAGAAAGTTATCGGTTGAGATGACCTGAGCTGAAAGGTTTATAGGAGGACTGATGGCTAATTTCTTTATGATGTTTGAAATTGTTGATTTGCCGACTGATACGCTTCCCGTAATACCGATCAATAACGGTTGTAGGGTTCCGGTTCTCGCTTTTGATGAACGCTTATGGCCACTTAATAACTTTTGAATAATTGGAGCATAAATTTCGTTAATCTCCTGTTCCGTGAAGTTCAAGTCAGTGATTCCCTGGACGCCTTGGATTTCCCAGCTAGTAATTTCCTCAAGCCACTTTTCTCGACTTAGCAATTGTGTATCTTTAGGCATCTAAGTGACCTCGTTTTGTTTGCCGCACGTTACTTGTTGCGCGCCTTCTAAGATCTATTAATTATGTCTTGCTAAAACAAATTTAGAGTCTATATTTCAACATTCTTTCTATAAGAGAGAGAATAGATGAATGAAAGCAATACGTGTCTCAGATCAAGTTATAGAACTATGTGATGTGCCCGAGCCTAAAGGGGAGGGGGTTCTAGTTAACGTGGAAGCGGTCGGGATCTGTGGATCTGATCTTCATTTAATTGATTCAAATATGATGAATGTAATTCCCGGTCATGAGATTTCTGGCATTACGTCAAGCGGCCACCCCGTAGCCATCGAACCAATGCTGTCATGTGGTCTCTGTAGGCATTGTGATGAAGGTTCACAACCGTATTGTGATAGTGCTTTGCCTAACACTATGGGTATTGGGATTGATGGAGGGATGGCAGAGAAGATTATTGTGCCTGAACGATTTCTCACTCCATTACCCAATGGTATTGATGTACGAGACGCCTTTTTGGTTGAGCCACTCGCAGTAGCAGTTAGGAGTTTATTGCGGGTGGGTTCAAACTCGCTCAAGAGGATTGTTGTCGTTGGTGGTGGAACAATAGGGCTATGTTGCGTCGCAGTAGCTAAATACTTTGGCGCGGAAGTTGAACTTCATGCTCGTCATCAACACCAAATTGATGCAGGGCATCGACTAGGGACACAGTCCGTGCGATCTGAATTAGCGCCGGTAGTGATTGAAGCGGCTGGAACTGAAAGTGCTTTAGCAACTGCAGTGAACTTAGCTGCGAAAGGAGGCCTAGTCGGAATCCCATCTACCTACTGGAATCCAACAGAGTTGCCTGGCATGTCTATGGGAATGAAGGAGGTCTCATTGGTTCCTTCCATCACATATGGGAATACTCAAGGGCAACGGGATTTTGAATTAGCTGCAAAAATTCTTGCTTCGACCCCTGAACTGTCAAGGGCATTAATTACACATAGGTTTCCAATCGAAGCAGCTTCTGATGCTTTTGAAACTGCTAGATCTCGTAGAAAAGGTGCAATAAAAGTCGCGGTGGAGGTCAAAACGGGGGGCAACTTTTATTATCTGTAATAATGATAAGTCGATCATAACTATTCATAAAGAAGATCGTGACAAAATAGTAAAACCCGCTAGATTGACATTGTGAGTAGAGGCAACCTAAAGGGTATGCAATGACAGCAATTGAAGTCCAAGCACCCAGCACCAGACCTTGGTGGATGGAGAATGCGGGATGTCAAGGAAAGTCGCAACTATTTTTTCCTCCTCCAGGCGAAAGGCCAGCTGCTAGAGAACGACGTGAGAATCGTGCTCGAAAAGTTTGCTTTGAGTGCGAAGTTCTTGCTGACTGCCAAACTTATGCGCGTCAGCAAAGAGAACTTGGTTTCTGGGGCGGAGAATCAGAGATAGAGCGTGCTGAAGCTGGATTTGCACCCACAACCCCCGTAATTGGCTTACGAAGGCACAGAACAGCCGCAAGTTAAGCCCCATAAACTAATCCATATTAGGAACCAGAGTTACCCTAGATTAGGAACTAGTGTTACCCTAGGCTACCAACATGAATGAGCACGTCGGTCCAGCAAATAGTATTCACGGTTCAAGTGATGGTGTCATCATCTCTGCCCATGATTATGGCGGGAGAGGTCCCACAATTATCTTCTGCCATGCAACTGGTTTCCATGGGCGATACTGGGATCCCATCTGTAAGCAACTGAGCAGTGATTTTCATTGCGTATCTCTTGACTTTAGGGGTCATGGTAATAGTTCTTTACCCTTGGGCACATCCTTGAGTTGGGTAGGAATGGCTGAGGATCTTTTATCTGTTGTTGATCAACTCGACCTTGACCCGGCACTTGCTGTGGGCCACAGCATGGGGGCAAGTAGCATACTTCTCGCTGAACAAATTCGCCCTTCAACTTTTAAAGCTGCGTGGCTATTTGAGCCGATAGTTATTTCGCCAACGACTTTTACTGAGAAGAATTCAAAGGGTGGGACTCTTGCGGCTTCTGCAAGAAAAAGAAAAGAGATATTTACATCTCGCAAAGAAGCATACGAACGGTATGCCTCAAGACCGCCATTTTCATCAGTAGATTCAGATGCATTATGGGCGTACGTCAATTAT
>ENA-OSEY01001808-OSEY01001808.1-marine-metagenome-genome-assembly--contig:-NODE-1808-length-14334-cov-3.322649_pt1 | contig 14334 bp, 9 predicted proteins | sample MGYA00248465_ERZ534230 | MGnify/ENA primary metagenome ERZ534230 (study PRJEB26409, sample SAMN06344110) | marine metagenome | isolation source: Sea water from surface | place: Atlantic Ocean:Southern...
CCTCCGAACATCATTTTGTCAAGCCGATAGTCGATGTGAATTAAGGTTTTTGCTCCGCCTGAGTCTGCAAGGTAATTGTGTATTGACCTGCCTAAATCGGAGATTGCGTTCTTCTCCGTCGAGGCGAGTGCGTCGCGATAGCGCTCGATGAAACCGGGCGCTAAGGCCTTGTAAAGCTCTCCGGTCGGAGTTTGATCTTTCCCGCCGCGAGAAACTATATTGTCGTCGGCCAAATTAGTTTTCTCCCACATTGAGCCATGCAAATGCGCGAGTTGGGTAAGCGCTAGCTCTGCCTCTGAAACCCCGCAGCCGGCGATCTGATCTCCGGGCGTTCCTGGAGCCAAATCTTCCATAAGTATGATGAAGTCATGCGTCACTGGATCTATATCGCACAAAAATATATTCGGAGTTGTGATAGCAGTCTCAGATTGAAGATTGTTGTAGAAAAACACTTCGCGTTGATAGTTCAAAAGCTGGATGCCAGTCTGCCTGCTTGTCTCGTCTATCGCGGGAAATTTTCCGACGATGCTTTTGGGCATATCTCCCTCTATTTCGAGATTAAATCGGATATTCTCGCCGACTTGGCCAGTTCCGATTGATTCACTTGTTATGCTGAGAACTTTTCCTTGAAAGTTTTTTTTGAGCAGGATTTCTGTCAAGAAGGCAGCAGAGATATCTTCCCATGATCTAATGTATTGTGATTTGGACATGGCCAGCCTTTGGTTTTTTATTCCATAATAGAAATCGTTTTAGAAATGAGCAAGCAAACTACTAAATGCGCCAAGAAGAAGTTGAAAGTTTCAGATAAATTCTCTCAGAAAACTGCTATTGCCATTGTGGTAGCCAACATGATTGGAACCGGGGTATTCACGAGTCTGGGTTTCCAATTGGAGTCGTTTGATTCAACGTTTGTTTTAATGATGCTCTGGTTAGTCGGCGGATTTGTTGCTCTCTTCGGCGCGCTGGGCTATGCGGAACTGAGCTCGAGATTTCCTCGGAGCGGCGGAGAGTATAATTTCTTATCTGAGACCTATCATCCAGTATGCGGATTTGTCTCTGGCTGGGTGTCCGCAACAGTCGGGTTTGCTGCACCTGTAGCATTAGCGGCTATTACCTTCGAATCTTACCTCAGAGTAAGTCTAGGCAATTTTCCTGATAAAATCTTAGCGTCTTCTTTGATCTTTTCTCTTGCATATTTCCACGCAACCTCTCGAGCCGCGAGCGAATCAATCCAGTTAATTTTTACTCTCCTAAAGGTTTTTCTGATTCTTGGATTTTCAGGCTTTGTTTTTGCCTTTGTCAGTGAGCCACAATCTGTCTCATTAATCCCTGACCGCGAGGATTTTTCTCTTGTTCTTACGGGAGCTTTTGCGATTTCGCTAATTTACGTTAACTATGCTTTTACCGGTTGGAATGCAGCCACTTATATCCTTGGAGAGATTGAGGAAGCCAGAGATAAAGTTTCACACGTACTTTTTTTTGGTACCCTCGTCGTTTTAGTGCTTTACCTTCTGCTTAACTATGTATTTCTTTATGCCGCCCCTAAATCGGCTCTGAGGGGAGAACTGGAGATCGGGGTCATCGTAGCCGAGTACGCGTTCGGTGATACTGGGCGTCTGGTGGTTGGAGTCGTCCTAGCTGTACTATTAATCTCAACGATCAGTGCCATGACAATCGCTGGGCCCAGAGTCTTCCAGGTTCTTGGGGAGGATTATTCGATGCTAAAGTGGTTCGCTAAAAAAAATCAGTTTGGACTACCCTCCAGGGCAATTTTTTTTCAAGCTTTGGTTTCGATTGCATTTGTACTTAGCTCTAGCTTTCAAACTATATTAATGCTTTCTGGATTTATAGTAGGGCTTAATTCTTTTTGTGCAGTTGCAGGAATTTTTGTTCTGCGTCGTCGGAATGCAGGTCACAACTTTTACAAAATGTGGGGTTATCCGTTAACTCCAGCGATCTATTTGCTTCTGATGGGGTGGTCGCTTTTTTACGTAACAATTCTTCGCCCAGAGGAAGCACTTTTTGGATTTGCGTTAGTTTTGCTGGGATTCCTTGCCTATTTTTTATTAAACAGCAAAGGTTCTGAAAATTAACAGCGCATATTAATCGGTCTTGGTCCCCTTAATTTTTGGCAGTGAAGCAAAATTACCTTGACGCTTTTCGGAGTTAGCGTTCATTGCTTCCAAAATCTCGTCCGGCTTAAGCATACTCGCATTCCAAATAGCCACGTAATCGAGACCATCAGCAGTGTTGTGGTCTCGCGCATAGTTTATCATTTTCTTGCAACCGTAGACGGCTAGAGGCGCTTTAACCGCTATTTGATTAGCAATCTTCATCACCTCCTCTATCATAGTCTCTTGGTCTCTATAGACAGCGTTCACAAGCCCAATTCGGCTCGCTTCCTCTGCAGACACTTGGCGTCCGGTGTAAGCCATTTCTCGGACAAACCCCTCAGGAATTAATTTTACAAGTCGGGGGAAGGTGCCGACGTCGGCTGTCATCCCTATGTTTGTCTCCTGAATGGTCAGAAATGCATCTTCCGTTGCATAACGCATGTCGCAAGCTACGGCTAAGTCGACGCCACCCCCGATGGCTCCACCCTGAATGCAAGCGATGACTGGCACTCTCGCTTTTTCAAGGCAACTAAACGATTTTTGAAGATGCAGCACGTTGCGGTAAAAAGCTTCATTTCTTTGTGTTTTTTCTGCTTTGACGCTCGATTTTTTCTCTTCCATGCTACTGAATGATGAAATATCTAACCCGGCACAAAAGTGGGGTCCAGTTGAAGAAATTACAATCACTCGGGCTTTAGAATTGTTATCAATGTCCGCTACTATCGCAGGAAGTTCGTCCCAAAACTCTGCCGTAATGCTGTTTCTTTTTTCCGGCCGGTTAAGCTTTATCTGAGCAATATTGTTTTCGATCTTGACGTCAAAGCATTTATACATCGAAGCGTCCTTAAAAAATAAAAAATAACTTAGTCGATGTTTCAAAGTAATTCAATTCGGTGACCATTTAACAAAAAAGGTGATTTCGGAAGCGTAATATTGATCCTTATAAGAATTAAACTTAGTATGTGGAATCTCTAGTAAGGTGCTCCAATGTGCGAAGGTACGAAAGGAGTGAAACGGGAAATCAGTGCGAGCGCTTAAAGTTCTATTCTGATGCTGCCCCCGCAACGGTAGACGAGATAGTCTGTTTCGATGCTTGGATCTCACGCATCCAACGACCACTGTGACGATAGAGTCATGGGAAGGTGAACCAGATGGCGAAGACTCGTGAGCCCGGAGACCGGCCTGCTAAAAAAATAAAATTTAATCAGACACTCGGGTGAGAGTGGGGGGATAAATATGAGGATCTTTTCTGGGAGACGTTCCGTCTTCGCCAGCTGTTTTTCATTGTCGTTGGTATTAACATGCAACATTGGTCTTGCTGAAGAAATTGAGTCACTTACCGTTTCTGCAATACCGCTTAATGTGAACGAAGCAGGTAGTTCAGTTTCAATTATCACAAAAGAGGACATCTCTGCCCGGGGGTTACCTTCAATTCAATCCTTGCTCAGGGAGGTGGCGGGTTTTGCCGTGAGCCAGCAAGGCTCTCAGGGCGCAGTGACACAGTTGAGAGCGCGAGGTGCCGAGGCTAATCAAATATTGGTTCTGATCGATGGGGTTGAAGCAAATGATATTGCACAGGGCAGCGAGTTTGATTTTAGCCAATTGTCCACCTCGGACATTGAGCGAATTGAGATTGTTCGCGGGCCTCAAAGTGCGCTTTGGGGAAGCGACGCTTTGGCGGGTGTCGTTCACGTTGTCACCTCGGGGTTAGACCAGAAAGAGAGCACCCAATTAATGCTCGAGACAGGATCATTTTCTACAAAAAGAGTCTCGGGAATTTCTCAAAGAAACATGGGAAATCATTGGGTGAGGATCAGTGGCGATTATCGCGACAGTGAGGGAACAAACATTTCAAGGGTTGGCGATGAGAGGGACGGATTTCGAAATTTAAATCTAGGAATTAGCGGTACTTGGTCTTTTTCTGATAGCGCTCATGTAGATTATTCGATCCGACACATCGATAGAGAGACTGACTTTGACCGGTTTGATTTCTTTGTCACGGGCCTTCCCGCGGACGCGGAGAATCGAACCAATTCTAAATATTTGTACGCGGGGCTTTCGTTAGAGCAGAAGGTTTCAGAGACTCTGAATCATTCTATTACATTTAATCGGACTGACTCTGACAACGAAACGATTGATGCCGATCCAGTAAATGACCTGACTAAAGGGACGAAAGATGTTTTCAAATATCAGCCTATTTGGAAAAGGTATTTTCTTTAACAAATATTTGGCCAAAAAATATTTAATAAAGAACAACTTCTGGATCTATGCTCCTCCATAAGTACCAGCTAGCTGCAGTACGCCAAGGTCTCCATTTCAAAGAAAAATTTTCGGCTTCATCTTTAGTTGGCCTAATATTATTAAAATAATTTTTTCCCATAGCTTTAAGAAGACCTATATCATCAGCAGAAAAAATATCTGGACGATTTAAACAAAAAATCATAAACATTTTAATACTCCAAGGGCCTATGCCTTTGATATTAATTAAAAATGAGTATATTTCTTGATCATTTAAATTATTCCAATAATCATAAGAATTAAAATCTTTCAATTTTTCTGACAAATTAATTAAATAAGAAGCTTTTCTCTCTGATAAACCAATTTTTTTAAGTTGATTTAAATCACTTGATTTAAAAAACTGACCATCAAAAATATTGTATTTATTTTCTAGACGATCCCATACAGCACTTGCAGCTGCTACTGAAATTTGTTGACCTACAATAGATTTACATAACGAATAAAATGGATTTCTAATACTACTAAGTTTATTATCATTAAACTTATTGATTAAGCTTTTCATAATAGAGTCATTATTTGAAAGTTCATTACAACCTTCATTCCACCAAGAAGGTATATATGTTTTTACTGTCATTTTAATATTTTTATTACATCAATCATTAGCTATTTATTAATTCATAGTCACTTTTAGCTAACATAATAACAGGAATTATGAATATAATGATGAAAAAACAACAAATAAATAGAAAAAATGAGTAATATGTTGATTGACTTTTTTTTCTTAAATATGGTAATGATCCTAATAATTAAAAATAGGTAAATAATGACTAAATCTAAACATTACTGGCAATTAAAGTATAGAAGACTAATAACAGAAAAACCTTATATGATGTTTTTTTTGGGGTTAGTTTTTACAATTATTTTTGGAATGGGGTTAAAAGGTTTATCTCAAAACCCTGATAATAGAATTTTTTTTTCAGATGATGACCCTAACCTAGTAGCTCTTGAGACACTAGAGAATACTTATACTAAAAATGATAATTTATTTGTTGTTATGGCTCCAAAAAACGAAAATGTTTTTGACCCTGATAATTTATATATATTGAGAGAGTTAACGAAAAGATTATGGCAAACTCCATCTTCTAGCAGAGTTGACTCAATAACTAATTTTCAATGGACTAGAGCAGAGGGTGATGACATTATTATTAGTGATTTAGTTCCTGAAGGAGAAATAACTAGTGAAATTGCTATCAATGCTCAAGAAGTTGCATTTGATGAACCTCTAATATTAAATCAATTAGTTAGTCCAGATAGAAAGTTTACTGGAATTAATATTACAATCATAAAACCAGACGATCCTGTGGAAGCTGGAAATTCAGTTATAGAAATTATGAACTTTATAAGACCAATTCAAAATGAATTAAAAGAAAAATATCCTAATGTAGATTTTTATGTAACTGGCGGTGTTCCTCTCACTATGGCTTTTACCGAGGTTTCAATAAGTGATATGGCAACCTTAACTCCATTAATGTTATTAGTTATTTTTTTAGTTGCAGGACTTTCATTAAGATCTGTTCTAGGTTCTATAGTAACAGCTTTTATAGTAATTTTGTCTGTTATAGGTATGATGGGTGTTGCTGGCTGGATGAAGTTTATTTTAAATGCAGCTACTTTTAATTCTTTTTTAATGTTATCAGCTTTAACCATTGCTCATTGTGTTCATATTATGAGCACTCAAAGAATTAATATGAGGTTAGGTAAGAATAAAAAAGAGTCAATTGATGAATCTTTAAGAGTGAATTTACAGCCAGTATTTATGACTGCGATTACTACAGCTATAGGTTTTCTTACTATGCATTTTTCAGAGGCACCTCCTTTTAGACAATTAGGGTATATGATGGCTTTTGGTAATTTAATACTCCTTTTTCATGCTTTGGTAACATTGCCAGCCCTGTTAGTCATTTTACCAAGTAAGGTAAAAAGTACAGGTTCCTCAAAAGCTGAAAATTTTATGATTAAATTAAGCGAATTTGTTATACGAAAAAGAAAAGTTCTTTTAATTGGTAATGGAGCCTTAATAATTTTTTTATCATTAGGTATGACTAAAATTACTTTAGATGATACTTGGACTAAATATTTTGATAAAAGATTTGAAATAAGAGAACATTCTGATTTCGTTGAAGATAATCTAACAGGTTTAAACACAATTGAGTATTCTATACCTTCGGGAAGTCCAGATGGAATAAATGATCCTGAGTATTGGAAAAAATTGGAAAAGTTAGCGAATAGAATTAGACAAGAACCTAATGTTACTCATGTTACTACTTTATCAGATACTATAAAAAGATTAAATAAAGCAATGAATGAAGATGATCCAAGCTTTTACTCCATACCTGAAAGTAGAGAATTAGCTGCTCAATATTTGCTATTGTATGAACTATCTGTACCTTTTGGATTAGATTTAAATGATAGAATTAATGTAGATAAATCGTCAACTAGGTTTACAGTAACACTTCAAAACGCTTCGAATGATGATGTAAGAGAGTTAGATAAAATTATTCAAGATTATTTTGATAAAGAGTTACCTGAGTTTAAAACACAGGGAACAGGTTTATCAATGATATTTTCACATTTCTCTAAAAGAAACATAGACTCTATGCTAGTAGGAACAACTACTGCTTTAATTTTAATTTCCTTTTTATTAATTATAGCATTGAAAAATGTTAAGCTTGGTTTGTTAAGTTTAATTCCAAATTTATTTCCAGCGGCAATGGGTTTTGGTTTGTGGGGCTATTTACAAGGAGAAGTTGGTGTAGCTTTATCTGTTGTAGCTGCTATGACGTTAGGTATAGTAGTTGATGACACTGTACATTATTTAAGTAAATACTTAAGAGGTAGAAGAGAACAGGGGCTAAGCCCAGAACAAGCTACTACTTATGCTTTTAAAAATGTTGGATTTGCACTGAGCACAACAACTTTAGCTTTGGTTGCTGGTTTTACTGTGCTGTCTTTTTCTGGTTTTAAAGTTAATGCAGATATGGCAATGCTTACCGCAATAACTATCGCAATAGCATTATTTATAGATTTATTTTTTCTACCTACTTTATTGATGGCAATAGATAAAGTGAAGTTTAAACAAAACAATAAATTAAAAGTTAATACATAGGAGATTACTTATGATTTTTTTTAAACATGTTTTCATTATTAAATTAATTTTTCTAGCGTTTATAAATTTTTCAAACGCTGAGACAGAAGATGAAAAAGCGCTGCGAATATCAACTGATGCATATAATTATGATAAAGGGTTTGGAGATTTTACCTCCGACTCAAAAATGACTTTAAGAAATAAACAAGGTGAAGAAACTATAAGAAACTTTAGAGGTAAAACCTTAGAAGTTGATGGAGATGGTGATAAGACTTTGTTTATCTTTGATAGTCCTAAAGATGTTAAAGGTACTGCTACACTGACATTTACCCACAAATTAGATCCGGATGATCAATGGCTTTATCTACCTGCTTTAAAAAGAGTAAAAAGGATAACTTCAGATAATAGATCTGGCTCCTTCGTAGGTTCAGAGTTTGCTTATGAAGATTTAGGAAGTCAAGAATTAGAAAAATATAAAGATCGTAAATACTTGAGAAAAGAAGCTTGTCCTAATAATAATGAGTTAGAATGTCATGTGATAAGCAGAGTGCCAACGGAAAAAAGTTCAGGTTATAAATATCAAGTGTTGTGGTTAGACGATACCGCTGCACATAAAGTTTGGAAAATAGATTATTTTGATAGAAAAGGATCACATTTAAAAACATTATTTTTTGATGATTATAAAATTTATTTAGATAAACATTGGAGACCAAGTGTTTATAAAATGATTAATCATCAAACAGGAAAATCTACTGATTTATTAGTACAAAATATTAGATTTAAAGTTGGATTATCTTCAAGAGATTTCAATCCTAAAAGTTTATCAAGAGCTAGATAGTTTAATTTAAAATGAGGGGCTTTTTTAAGTTATGCTTTTTAGTTTATTTTTTTCTATTAGCACTTTATTCTGCAGAATTAGATTGGGAAATTAATAGTGAAATAGGACTAGAAATTAAAGAGTTTCATAAAAAAGAAGCCTATTCAGATCAAAAGAATACATATTCGAGTTTTATTAAATCAGAAATATTTATAGACTTTAAAAATGATATTGAATTTTTAATGGAACCATATTTTAGGTACGATCATCACGATAAAAATAGAAGTTTATTTAATTTCAAGGAGAATAACTTTACCTATTATTATAATGATATACAGGTTAAGGCAGGTATTAGTGAAGTTTTTTGGGGAATTACAGAGTCTAAAAATTTAGTAAATATTATAAATGTAAAAGATGTTGCTGATGGTGATCAAAAAGCAAAACTTGGACAGTCTCTTTTAGCTTTTTCTAATTACTCAGAAAAATATGGAAGCTTAGATTTTTATTATTTACCATTTTTCAAAAATTCTTCTCAAATAGGTCAGACTGGAAGACTTAGATTAAGTAAACCCATAGAAAACTATGATATTGTTTATGAAGGTGGAGCAGGATCTAAGGTTCCTAGTTGGGCTATAAAATGGGAAAATAGTTTTGGAATGCTTGATTTTTCATTACAAGGTTTTAGAGGTAATAGTAGGGAAAGTTCTACTATAGCCAAATTGGAAAACTTACAATTAAAATATTTTCAAGGATATGAAAGAATTTCTCAATTGGGTACTTATTTACAACTTATTTCTGGACCTATTATTTATAAGTTAGAAGCAATAAAAAGGAATGGTCAAAAAAATGCTAAAAATATTAGAGAAAACTTTTATTCTTATACTTTAGGAATGGAATATTTAATTAATAATTTATTTGAAAATAAATGGGACCTTACTTCATTCATTGAATATCATAATGATGATAGAAATAACGATTCTACTGATATTTTTCAGAATGATTTATTTTTAGCAACTAGGTTAAATTTTAATGATACTGATGGAACCGAATTTTTAACTTCAATAACACTAGACACAGATGGTGGAGGCAATACTTCAACTTTAGAGCTAAGTTCAAGAATTACTGATAATATTAGGGTTACAGGAAGTTATAATGCATATTGGTCAGTAAATGAAAAAGATATTTTGTATAGTTTCAGACGAGATAATTATTTTTTAATAAATATTACAAACTATTTCTGATTACTTAGTTGCACCCCTTTAAAACTTCTTTATAATTAATATTAATTAAAGTTTGCAAATTTAGTATAGTTGTAATAGAACAATATAAGAACATAAAAAGAATTAAAATAGAACAGGTATTGTTATGAGTTTAGAAGATAAAAGTAAGGCTTTAGAGAGTGCTCTAGGGTTAATTGAAAGAAATTATGGTAGTGGCTCTATCATGAGGCTAGGAGACAACACCACTGTTAATATTGAAGCTATATCTACTGGGTCTCTTGGTTTGGATTTAGCGTTAGGTATAGGAGGTTTGCCTAAAGGTAGGATCATAGAAGTATATGGGCCTGAGAGTTCAGGAAAAACTACATTAGCTTTACAAGTGGTAGCTAGTGCTCAAAAAAAGGAAGGAATTTGTGCTTTTATAGATGCTGAGCATGCACTTGATCCAGTGTATGCAAAAAACTTAGGAGTTGATGTTGATAAACTTTTAGTATCTCAGCCTGATGCAGGTGAACAAGCACTAGAGATTGCTGATACGTTGGTAAAATCAGGAGCTGTAGATGTATTAGTAGTGGATAGTGTTGCAGCATTAGTTCCCAAAGCTGAATTGGAAGGAGATATGGGCGACAGTCATATGGGACTTCACGCTAGATTAATGAGCCAAGCGTTAAGAAAATTAACATCTTCAATTTCTAGATCAAATGCAATGGTAATATTTATTAATCAAATAAGAATGAAAATAGGAGTTATGTTTGGTAGCCCAGAAACTACTACTGGTGGTAATGCTTTAAAGTTTTATGCCTCTGTTAGATTAGACATAAGAAGAATAGGGCAAATTAAAGATAAAGATCAAATTGTTGGAAACCAAACTAGAGTTAAAGTTGTCAAAAATAAGGTAGCTCCTCCATTCAAAATCACAGAATTTGATATATTGTATGGCGAAGGAATTTCTAAAGAAGGGGAAATTATAGATTTAGGAGTAGCTGAAGGCTTTGTAGAAAAATCAGGATCTTGGTACAGTTTTAATGGTAACAGAATTGGTCAAGGAAGAGAAAATGCTAAAAAATTCTTATTAGATAATAAAGAGATTGCTGATGAAATAGAAGGCATGATTAGAAAGAAAAATAGTACTAGTGAGGAAGAACAAGAACAACTAGAAGAAGAAAAGAGTTTAGAAGAAGAAAATTAACTATACATTTTTTTTCTTTATTTTTATATTATAATGAATGATTGAAAACTCTTTATCAGATATAAGAAAAGAATTTCTAGATTTTTTTTCAAAAAGAAAACATAACGTAGTTCAGTCATCTCCATTAGTACCTCACAATGATGATTCACTGCTGTTTACTAATGCAGGAATGGTACAATTCAAAAATATTTTTACAGGATTAGATAAACCTGAAAATGGAAATAGAGCAGTTACAGCACAGAAATGTGTTAGAGCTGGAGGAAAGCACAATGATTTAGAGAATGTAGGTTTAACTAAAAGGCATCATACTTTTTTTGAAATGTTGGGAAACTTTTCTTTTGGTGATTATTTCAAAGAAGATGCAATAGAAATGGCATGGGAGTTATTAACCAAAAACTACCAAATAGATAGAGAGAAATTATATGTTACTGTTTACCATACAGACGATGAAGCCTTTAACATTTGGAAAAAAGTAACAGGGTTTTCAGAATCAAAAATTTTAAAAATAAGTACCAGCGATAATTTTTGGGAAATGGGCGACTCTGGACCATGTGGTCCATGCTCAGAAATATTTTTTGATCATGGTCCAGAATTTTCAGGTGGACTTCCAGGAAGTGAAGATGAAGGTGACAGGTATGTAGAAATTTGGAATTTAGTTTTTATGCAGTTCAACAAGAAAAAGAACGGAGATATGGAAAAACTTCCTAAACCATCTATTGATACTGGAATGGGAATAGAAAGAGTAGCTGCAGTATTACAAGGTACATCTGATAATTATGAAGTAGATACTTTTAGAAATATAATTGAGTTTACAAAAGAACAATTTAAAATTGAAGAGAATGAGCATACAAAGATTCCACTAAGAATAATTAGTGACCATTTAAGGTCAGTTGGTTTTCTAATTTCTGATGGCGTACTTCCTTCAAATGAAGGAAGAGGCTATGTCTTAAGAAGAATTTTAAGAAGAGCAATAAGACATATTTACAATTTAAATATTAAAACAGAAAATTTTTATAAATTGGTTCCAATTTTAATAAAAGAAATGGGAAAACATTATAAGGAATTAAATGTTTATAGTGATCTTATTAATAATACTATTAAAACAGAGGAGTCAAAATTTTTAGAAACGTTAGATAAAGGTTTAAAAATTCTGCAGGAAGAAAATGATAAAAATAAAGAAAGCAAAATTTTTTCAGGTAAAGTTGCTTTTAAATTATATGACACTTATGGGTTCCCACTAGATTTGACAGAAGATGTTTTAAAAGAAAATAATAAAAAAGTAGATATTAGTGATTTTAATATTGAGATGGAAAAACAAAAGGAAATGTCAAAAAAATCTTGGAAAGGCGATAATGACAATGAAAATCAGATCTTTTGGCATAAGATAATACAAGAAATAAAACCTACTACTTTTATAGGTTACGATACCTTAGAAAGCACAGAGTATGTTAGCAAGATAATTATAAATGGTGAGGAAGTAGAGCAGGTATCGGATCAAGATAATAAAATTTCTTTGTTATTTGAAAAGTCTCCTTTTTATGCAGAGTCAGGAGGGCAAATTGGGGATAGAGGAATTATAGAAAATTCTTCTTTTAAATTTAAAGTTATAGATACAATAAAAAGAGGAGAAAAGGTGTTTGATCACTATGGTCATTTAATCTCTGGAACGATTAAGAAAAAAGATCAAGTTATACTTAAAGTAGACCAAGAGTTAAGAAAATCAGTAGCCGCTAATCATTCTGCAACTCATTTATTGCACAGTGCTCTAAGAATTAACCTTGGAAAGCATGTCACACAAAAAGGTTCTTTAGTTAATGAGACTAAGTTAAGGTTTGATATTTCACATAATTCTTCTATTTCAGAAGATTTAATTAAAAAAATAGAAAAAGATATTAATCAGCAAATTTTTAATAATACACAAGTTTCCCATTCGGTAATCAATAAAGAAGAGGCTATAAATAAAGGAGCTATGGCCATATTTGGTGAAAAATACGGAGATAAGGTAAGAGTCATAGAAATGGGTAAAAGGAAAGAGAAGCCATATTCTGTTGAGTTGTGTGGAGGAACTCATGTTAGTAGAACGGGGGATATAGGTTTAATTAAAATTATTTCAGAAGGCAGTTTAGCATCTGGAGTAAGAAGAATTGAAGCAGTTTCAGGTTTAGTGGCAATTGAAAAATATAATAAAATAGAAAGTGATATGAACAATTTGGCATTAAAGTTAAAAACAACTCCTAAATTATTAGAAGATAAGGTAATAAAAATTTTAAATGAAAAAAAAGATTTAGAAAAAAAGCTATTACAAATTAATAATAATAGAAATGATAAAAGTGATAATTTTGAAATTAAAAAAATTAAAAATATTAATGTAATTCACGCGATCTTAGAAAATGTTAGTTCAAAAGAAATGAAACTAATCATCGATAAACAGTTAAAAAAACAATCTGACAGTTTAGTTATACTCATATCCAAAGAAAAAGAAAAAGTAACCGCTGTGATCGGTATAGAAAAGAATATAAGTGATACTTTTGATGCTAATGATTTAATTAAACTAATTATACCTGTTTTAGGTGGAAAAGGCGGAGGGGGAAGAAATACTTTAGCCCAGGGAGGTGGAAGTAGTCCAGAAAACTCTGAAAAAGCGGTAAAGATATTAATGGAAGAGATTGAGAGAAAGTTAGCTTCTTAAGCTTTTTAATGTATCTGCAATTTTATTTATAAACTCTTTCGTTTCCATCCATTTTTGGTTCATCCCTACTAATAAAGCAAGGTCTTTTGTCATAAAACCCTCTTCCACAGTTTTGATACATGCATTCTCTAAGTCTGTAGAAAATTTTTTTAAATCTTCATTTTTATCAAAAGATGCCCTATATGAAAGGCCCTGCGACCATGCAAATATTGAGGCAATTGGATTAGTTGAAGTTTCTTTACCCTTTTGATATTGTCTATAGTGTCTTGTAACTGTACCATGAGCAGCTTCAGCCTCAATTGCATTTCCGTCAGGCGTCATTAATACAGAAGTCATTAATCCAAGAGAACCAAAACCTTGCGCTATCGTGTCAGATTGAACATCACCATCATAATTTTTACAAGCCCAAACAAATCCCCCTTCCCATTTCATTGCGCAAGCAACCATATCATCAATTAATCTATGTTCATAAATTATGTCCTTTTCATCAAATTTATCTTTAAACTCTTTTAAAAAAATTTTTTCAAAAGTATCTTTAAATAAACCGTCATATGCTTTCAAAATAGTATTTTTAGTAGACATATAAACTGGCCATCCTAAGTTAAGACCATAATTAAAACAGGCTCTTGCGAAACCTTCTATAGACTCTTCTAAGTTGTACATGCTTAAAGCACATCCTTTATCTTTAAAGTCAAATACATCTTTAGTAATAGTTTCACCATTTTCTGGTTCAAATACTAATTTTAATTTTCCAGGACCAGGCACAACAAAGTCTGTAGCTCTATATTGATCTCCAAATGCATGTCTTCCTATTACTATAGGTTTGGTCCAAGTAGGAACATATCTTGGAATATTTTTAATAATAATTGGTTGTCTAAAAACTGTACCACCTAAAATATTTCTAATAGTACCATTAGGAGAT
>ENA-OSEY01001810-OSEY01001810.1-marine-metagenome-genome-assembly--contig:-NODE-1810-length-14330-cov-2.955097_pt1 | contig 14330 bp, 16 predicted proteins | sample MGYA00248465_ERZ534230 | MGnify/ENA primary metagenome ERZ534230 (study PRJEB26409, sample SAMN06344110) | marine metagenome | isolation source: Sea water from surface | place: Atlantic Ocean:Southern...
CGTTGCTTGTGGTGGGCGGTTCACAACTTATGAGCGCGTTCAACTAAGAGATTTGGTGGTAATAAAATCAAACGGTAGGCGTGAAGATTTTGATAGAGATAAATTGGAACGATCCATACGTATTGCTTTGCAAAAAAGACCTGTGGAGCATGAAAGAATGGAGCAAATGATTTCTGGTATCGTGCGGCGTCTCGAAAGTTTAGGTGAGACCGACATCAATTCAAATAAAATTGGTGAAATTGTTATGGAAGCCTTGGCTCGAATTGACACTGTAGCCTATGTTCGATTTGCTAGCGTTTACAAAAATTTTCAGGCGGCTGATGATTTTGACAAGTTCGTTTCCGAACTCAGACCACCAGATACAGAAGACAAAGCATAAATTCTGTGACCGACGAACGCTACATGGCATTAGCGATATCGCTGGGTCGTCGTAACTTAGGTCAAACCTCTCCAAACCCGAGCGTTGGATGTGTAATTGTAAATAATAGCGTAATAGTTGGTAGAGGGTACACGGCGCCAACTGGTCGTCCTCATGCTGAAACTCAGGCGTTAAAACAGGCTGGTTCAAAGGCAAAAGGCGCAACCGCTTATATTACTTTAGAACCGTGTTCACATAAGGGCAAAACTCCTCCATGTGCTGATGCCCTTGTTGAAGCAGGTATTAAGCGCGCCGTTATTGCAGTTCTAGACCCAGATGAAAGAGTAAATGGTCAAGGAATATCTATTCTCGAAGCTGCTGGGATAGAAGTTCAAGTTGGTGTTTTAGAGGAGCAGGCGTCTCTTGATCACGCGGGATTTTTTTTCACCCAAATTAAAAGTCGACCTTTTGTTACGTTGAAATTGGCTGCAAGTATTGATGGTAAAATTGCAACTAAGGAAGGTGATAGCAAATGGATCACGGGTACATCAGCTCGTCATTTTGTTCATAATATGAGACGTCAACATGATGCAATTATGGTGGGAAGTGGAACAGTAATATCTGATGATCCAAGCCTAAATGTAAGAGATCTGGGGGAGTGTTTGCAGCCAGCAAGAGTTATACTAAGTTCTAAGTTGCAAATTTCTGAAAAGAGTAATTTAGGTAAAACAGTTCATGAACAACCTGTTTGGATATTTCATTCAAGTGATGCCCCTGAAGAGCGCAAAAAAAGCTGGTTAGGAAAAGGGGCTCAGTTATTTGAGTGCCCGGTTGATAATGCTGGCATTTCAATACAGAATGTTTTGCAAAAGTTAGCTTCTAAAGGAATAACAAGACTATTTTGTGAAGGTGGCGGTAAACTTGCAGCATCTCTTATTCGATCAAACTATGTTGACCAAATCGTAACATTTCATGGAGGTTTAACGATAGGAGCTGATGGCCTGCCGAGCATTCATGATTTAGGAATTTCGTCATTGACTGAAGCAAAACGCTGGCGACTTGATCATACACATTCTTTTGGTGCAGAAGTTTTAAATATTTGGCATTCGGTTGAAAAAATTTCTGAAAACTAGTTTAATTTTTAGCAGTGTACTTTTGCTCACAATTTTTATGAGTTACCGTAGTTTAAATTTACAATGATTTTTGGAGTTTAATCTCAAATGTTTACTGGAATAGTTACAGACCTTGGTGAGATTTTAGAGCTAGAACAGAAGGGCGATCTTCGTGCACGTATTAAAACCAATTATGATACGGCAGGAATTACATTTGGGGCATCCATAGCTTGTGACGGTATTTGTTTAACAGCTGTAGATTTTGGGGATGACTGGTTTGATGTTGAAATTAGTTCTGAAACTGTTTCCAAAACAATAATAGGGGCAGGTATATGGAAAGTTGGGCATACCATTAACTTAGAACGATCGCTAAAAGTTGGCGATGAGTTGGGCGGACACATTGTTTCTGGTCACGTAGATGGAATTGCAAAAGTTACATCTATTAAAGATGAAGGCGACAGTACCAGATTTGTGTTCGAAGCCCCTAGTGAATTAGCCCGTTATATTGCGCCGAAAGGCTCTGTAGCTTTGAATGGAACCTCTTTGACTGTAAATGAGGTGGATAGTAACACTTTTGGCGTAAACTTAGTCCCACATACTAAAAAGGTTACTTCTTGGGGTAAAACACAGGTAAATGATCCTATAAATTTAGAAATTGATACCTTGGCAAGATATGTTGCGCGGCTGGCAGAATATCAATAAAACTTAATTTCTATGAAGTCCTTCGATGAGTTGCTTTAACCCAAATCGAGTTCCAAAATAAATTGCGATTAGTGTAATGGGTGCAGAAAATGAAAGAATGCTAAAAGCTGTCAAGCCTTGACCAACTGAGCATCCAACAGCGATTACTGCGCCGGCTCCCATAATTGCAGCACCCAAGATTTGTCGACGAAGTTCACGAGGATCTTCACAGGCTTCCCATCTAAAATGCCCCTTAATAACTGACCCAAAAAAGGCTCCAAATATAACACCAATTACTGATCCTATTCCAAAACTGAGACCAATGGCGCTACCATTCATTGCATATTGGATTGTTTCACCAACAGGTGCAGCAAAAGTATGTGATCCAATTCTCCATGGCTCAAAACCATTAGAGGATACCCATGTAGTTCCTATCCACCCACTGATGATTGCCATTGCGACTACCATAGACCAAAATAAAGAACTGAAATCTTTTAAGAAATTCCTCTGGGCTAATGCTATTACGACAATAATCATACCAATTAATATTCCTGCCAGTGTCTCCGAAATACGAAAATAAAGGGCAATAGTATCGGCAAAACCTAAGGCACGATCTGGGTCTTTTAGGCCAACTTCGAATATCATTATGCGCAATGGAGCAAGTGGCCCGGACATAACAATATAAGTGGAAATGCCCATAATAATCACGATCAGGAAAGCTCTCAAATCACCGCCTCCTAGTCGTGCTAGAGCGCCGTAGCCACAATTTCCGCACAGAGCCATTCCATAACCAAACATTAAGCCACCCACTATAGATGCCATTGGGTTCCACGCATTATTCACATAATGAGTTTCAGGGATATTAATTAATCCAAATGATGAAAATGAGAAGGTGCCAATAATAGCCAAACCAATTGCTAGTCCCCACATTCGCAGCCTATTCTCGCTACTACTGTAAATAAAATCTTCAATTGCTCCAAGTGTACAGAAGCGGCCTATACGTGCGGCTAAACCTAATAAAATTCCACCAAAGAAACCAATAAGCGCTATAAATGTTGCTTCACTTACGAACCAAATCATAACCAATATCCATTTAATTTAGCTACAAATTGTTTCAGTCATCACGACAAAATAAGTCATAAACAACTTCTAGGACACGTTTAGGTTTATCGTCAGCAAGGCGATAATATATAGTCTTTCCATCTCTTCTCGGGATCACTAGGCCTTCTAGGCGTAGTCTGGATAATTGCTGTGATACTGCAGCTTGTCGAGCTGAAATTAGATCTTCAAGTTCTGTTACTGATTTTTCCCCAGATACAAGGTGACAAAGGATCATAAGTCGGCCTTCATGGCTAATCGCCTTTAAAAAACTGGAGGCTGATGTTGCTTTTTCAACTACGGCGTCTAGCTCACTTGGTGATGTATCTTTTGTAATGACTGGGAGTGCCATAATGTCGAGCCTTTTTTTAGTATTTTAATTTCTTTCAATTTTTTTTCAATTATTTGTTTTAGTTACTTGTGGAACGACATAATCAGTTTCTTTTTCTAGGATCACTTCCAATAATTCCCAAAAAAAGTCTTCGCTAGAATATCCCTCCAGACGACCCAATTCTTTGTGGTTTTCCATTAAAACAAATGTGGGTGTAAATATAACGTCTCTTTTTAGTCCCTCAATTTTGTCGACTTCAGTAATATCAATGGTTTTTAAAGGGGCAAATTTTCCCTCTGGAGTCTTTGGGTAAATATGACCTAGTTGGTCTTTCCACTCCAGACAGTAATAGCAGCCTTGTTGTTCTACCATTATTAGTTCGGCTGCCTTCAAGCTCCCTGAAAGAAAAAGTGTCAGGAAGAATAAAAAGCTGATCTTTTTAACCAAGTTCATTTATACCTCGATTGACGAGTTAGTTATTATATCTCATAAATTGAATATGTGGTTTTGCAAGGATTCGTTATGCTTGACGTTTCAATATTAGGGGCGTTTTTTGGTGGAATTCTAGTATTTTTCTCTCCCTGTATCCTTCCAATCGTTCCATTTTACCTCAGTTATATGGCTGGCGTTGGTATGGCATCTCTTAATGAGGAGGGACATCTTCCTGATGATATCAGGCGCAAAGCGATCATATCATCTGTAGCTTTTTCGCTTGGGATAATAACTGTTTTTGTATTGTTGGGAGCCGCAGCTTTTTCTATTTCAAAAACATTTCAATCTTACATTACTGAATTTAGATATATCGCATCTGGGGTTATTTTATTAATAGGTTTTCACTTTCTTGGATTACTAAAAATCAGTTTTTTAAACAGACAATTTCAACTTCAATCTGGAAATACCTCTAACATGTCAGTTTTAAGCTCTTACGTTGTGGGCTTGGCTTTTGCTGCCGGTTGGACGCCATGTGTTGGAGGAGTATTAGCAGCAGTTTTATTTACAGCTTCTTTTGAAGAAACTGCACTGAGAGGTGTAGGCCTATTACTTGTTTTTGGTATAGGTTTGACTTTGCCCTTTGTTTTGGCTGCAAGTTTTATAAGACCGTTTCTTCGTTTTGCCGCAAGATTTAAGAGACATTTACCAAAAGTGGAAAAAGGGATGGGGGCACTGCTGATCTTTTTTGCAATTTTGCTTTTAACAAATTCAATCAATTCAATAGCATTTTGGATGCTCGAAATTAGTGAGTGGTTCAAACAATTATTTTCTAGTTAAAAAACTATTAAGGGAATTCATTTAATATGGAGACAAAAATGAGGATAATGAAGCAAAAACTAATTCTATTCCTTTTATCTGTTACTATGCCATTTTGCGTCATGGCGGCCGAGCTGGGAGACGACGGTTTGCATAAGCAATCATGGATGCGCGATACATTTAAAGATCTAAGAGAAGATTTAGACGAAGCTAATTCAGAAGGTAAAAGGCTTGTCTTAATGTTTGAGCAGCGCGGCTGTATTTATTGTTCAAAAATGCATAAAGACGTTTACTCTCGTGAACATGTATCAAATTATATTGATGAGAACTTTTTTGTTGTACAACTTAATTTGCATGGTGATTTGGAAGTAACTGATTTCGATGGAGAAGTGTTGTCAGAAAAAGCGATGGCACGAAAGTGGAATGTTCTCTTTACACCCACAGTTTTATATTTACCTCAAGAAGTTGACGAAGGTATAACAGCTGCTCAGGCAGCCGTTTCTTATATGCCTGGCGCTTGGTCAGCGGGAACAACCATTGATATGTTAACGTGGGTGAATGAGGAACGTTATCTTCTTGATAATGGAGAAGATTTTCAGCGTTACCATGCCCGAAGAATTAACGAACGGAGAGCTGCTAAATCAAACTAATGAATTTAATTATTCGTTTATTTGAATTTGTTCTTGATTTTTATATTTTTAGTAGCCTACGGTATACATAGGACATCAAGATTCCTAATCTTGACTACTATGGGAGGAACTATGAGGCTTACAACAATTACATTGGCAGCGGCGGTTGCGTTAAGCAGTGCTTCGTTTGCCGAAACAATAGCACCCGGCGATATAAAGTTTGGTGAAAGCGGTGAAGTCGAAATTTCACTAACAGGCGTAGCGGGCGATGCTGCTGCTGGAAGAAAAATTTTTATGAACCGGAAAAAAGGCAATTGTCTCGCATGTCACGTGAATAGTGATATGGCAGAACAAACGTTTCATGGAGAAGTTGGTCCAGAATTGGACGGAGTAGCAGATAGATGGGAAGCTGCTGAACTTCGAGGAATATTGGTTAACTCGAAAAATATGTTTGAGGGAACTATCATGCCGTCTTTTTACAGGGCCAGTGGCTATAATCGAATTTTGAAAAAATTTGATGGAAAAACCATTTTGTCTGCTCAGGAGGTCGAGGATCTCTTGGCATATGTGATGACTTTAAAAGAATAGCGAAAACATTTTAGTTTGTTAATTAGGAGAATGTTATGAATTTCACGCGACGTGAAACATTGGCAGTAAGTGGGGCGGCTCTGGCGGCCTCAGTTTTGCCACTAAATCTGATGGCGTCTACGCCTGATCTTATCTCGGGTATTACCGGAGGTGCAGAGGCATCTAGCACTGGAATAAGTCTGACAGCACCAGAAATCGCAGAAAATGGAAATACTGTTCCTATTTCAATCGATGCTCCTGGGGCGGTCGCAATTACTGTGCTGGCTGCAGGTAACCCAACACCTGGTGTTGCTAAATTTAATTTTGGGTCTGGTTCAGGGTCTCAAAGTTGTTCAACGCGTATTCGCTTGGCTGGAACACAGGATGTAATTGCTGTTGCAGAAATGGCGGATGGTTCGTTTTCAGCTGCTCATCAGACTGTGAAAGTCACAATTGGCGGCTGCGGCGGCTAGGTAAAAGGGAGATATAAAATGGCTAAGGGTGTAAAACCTCGTGTAAAGGTCCCCAAAACTGCAGCTGCAGGGGAGACAATAACAATTAAGACATTGATAAGTCACAAAATGGAAACAGGTCGGCGCAAAGATGGAGATGGAAACGTTATACCACGCTCAATCATAAATAGGTTCACTTGTGACTTTAATGGAAACAGTGTTGTGGATGTTAATATGGAACCTGCAATTTCGGTTAATCCTTATTTTCAATTTGAAGCTACTGTGCCTGAAGCCGGCGAGTTTACATTTACTTGGTATGACGATGACGGATCAGTTTATGAAAAGAAAAAGGCAATAAAATTAGCATAGAGCAATTTGTTTTTGCAACTAGCGAAAACAACTTTTTTGGGAGGAAAAGAAAATGAAAATCACGTCGCTTTTACCACTTGCATTCAGTATTGCAGCAGTGGCTGGTGTTGTGACTGCAGGTGAAGACTCAACTTTGACCGTAGAAGGGGAAGTCTTTGTTACAAAAACTGCTGCTCCGGCACATTTAGAAAACGTGGATGAAATATTCTCAGGTTGGACTTTTAGAACTGATGAGACACAAGCCCTTCAAATGGACGATTTTGATAATCCATCGTTTGTTTTTGTAGATCAGGCATTAGATCAGTTTGAAACCGTAGAGGGTTCTGCGGGTAAGGCTTGCTCTTCATGTCATGAGTCTGCTGAAGTATTTTCTGGTCTTCGGGCAAGTATGCCTCGAGTAAATTCAGCCGGTGAGCTTGAGACTATTCCAGAGCTAATTAATAATTGCCGAACTGAACGAATGGGTGCTGAGAAATGGAAATGGTCGGGCGGACAGATGTCTGCAATGCTTGGGTTAATTGGCCTTCAGTCTCGTGGTATGCCAGTGGATGTTGCAATTGATGGACCAGCTGCTTCTTTCTGGGAAAAAGGTAAAGAGCTTTATTATATGCGTGTTGGTCAATTAGATATGGCCTGTTCTAGTTGTCACGAAGATAACTACGGCAATATGATCCGAGCTGATCATTTGTCTCAAGGGCAAATAAATGGTTTTCCAACTTATCGTCTAAAAAACGCAAAGTTAAATACTATTCATGGTCGTTTTAAGGGCTGTATGAAAAATATTAGAGCCACGCCCTTTAAAGAAGGTAGTGAAGAATTCAAAGCACTTGAGCTTTATGTAGCATCTCGTGCGAATGGGTTATCTGTAGAGACTCCTTCAGTACGAAACTAATTTTAAATTCCCCACATCAGTAGGTGTGGGGAATTTTTTATTTAACTTATGCAAAAAATTGCATATGTTACGCTTGATGGAAAAGAATTAAATGTTATCACGTCGCGATTTTTTACAAGTATCTATGGCTGCATCTTCAATATATGGTGCGTCTGGGTTTGGAGATTGGGCAAAATTAGCTGCTCAACAAAAATTAAACCAAGACCAGCTCCTTGAGTTTGAGAAGTTTGGAAATGTATCGCTTATTCATGTTACTGATATCCATGCGCAATTGAAGCCAATTTACTTCCGCGAACCTGAGGTAAACCTTGGAGTAGGAGATGCATTTGGGAAAGTACCTCATATTACAGGTGCAGATTTCAGAAAACTGTACGGTATTAATGATGGGTCTCCCTCTCACTATGCGTTAACTTATGATGACTTCATTTCAATGGCTAATGGTTACGGCCGTGTTGGTGGTCTGGATAGAGTAGCGACTGTTATAAATTCCATAAGGGCAGATAGGCCTGACGCGCTCTTATTAGATGGCGGAGATACGTGGCATGGCTCATACACATGCTATCATACCCAAGGTCAAGATATGGTTAACGTTATGAATGCGCTCAAGCCTGACGCAATGACCTTCCATTGGGAATTTACCCTGGGGTCTGATCGTATCTCAGAAATCATTGAAAGCCTTCCATTTGCAGCTCTTGGACAGAATATTTTTGATGCTGAATGGGATGAACCGGCAGAGCTCTTCCCACCTTATAAAATGTTCGAAAGAGGCGGTTCAAAAATTGCTGTTATTGGTCAAGCATTTCCTTACATGCCAATTGCAAACCCTGGCTGGATGTTTCCAGAATATAGTTTTGGAATTAGAGATTCAAATATGCAAGATATGGTCGATGAAGTTCGATCCTTAGGTGCAGAAGTGGTAGTAGTGCTTTCTCATAATGGTTTTGACGTGGACAAAAAAATGGCCGCCCGTGTTTCTGGGATAGACGTAATCTTATCTGGGCATACTCATGATGCATTGCCAGAACCCGTTTTAGTTGGAGAAACAATTGTTGTTGCATCGGGCTCTAACGGGAAATTTGTTAGCCGTGTAGATTTGGATATAAAAAATGGCCGTATGTTGGGTTATCGGCATAAACTTATTCCAATTTTTTCAGATGTCATTCAGCCTGATAAGAGCATCACAAATTTAATTGATGAGCAACGTGTTCCATACATAAATGAGTTAAATGAAGTTATAGGCAAATCAGAAAGTCTCCTATACCGAAGGGGTAATTTCAATGGAACATGGGATGATTTGATTTGTAATGCACTTATTGAAGAGCGTGAAGCTGATATCTCGATGTCACCAGGGGTTAGGTGGGGTCCTTCGATTTTGCCAGGGCAAGATATAACACGTGAAGACATATGGAACGTTACATCAATGACGTATGGAAAGGCCTACAGAACAGAATTTACGGGGGAGTTTATTCACGTTATTTTGGAAGATGTGGCCGATAATTTATTTAATGCTGACCCTTACTATCAACAAGGTGGTGATATGGTTCGGATCGGCGGTATGAGTTATAAAATTGATATAAATAAGCCACAGGGTAGTCGTATTACCGATATGACGCTCTTAAAAACTGGTGAAAAAATTGATCCATCAAAAACATATATCGTATCTGGTTGGGCTTCGGTAAATGAGGCAACAGAGGGGCCTCAAATCTGGGATGTCGTCGAGAGTTATATACGCAGGCACGGATCGATATCAATTGAACCAAATAGCAGCGTGGAAGTTGTTGGTATTTAACGGATTTGCTAAAGGAAAAATGGACAATGGCAAATAATTTTTCTAATAAAAAGCCTTCCCGGCGGCAATTCCTAGCCGGAGCTGCTGCTTTGAGCGCAGGTTCTGCAGCTGCGGGTTCTGTTTCTGCTAGTGGCGACCCATTGATTACCGAAGTGCAAGAATGGGCACAAATAACTGGTGATGGCGTGGATGCGACACCTTATGGACTGCCAATCGAATTTGAAAAAGATGTTGTTCGAAGGAATGTTGGTTGGTTAACGGCTGATACCATTAGTTCGATCAACTTTACCCCTATTCATGCTTTAGATGGCACTATTACGCCACAAGGATGCGCCTTTGAGCGGCACCACTCTGGAGCCATTGAACTTCGAAAACAAGACTATAGGCTTATGATAAATGGGCTCGTCGACCAAGAATTGATTTTTACTTATGAAGACCTTGAGAGATTTCCTAGGGAACAACACGTTTATTTTTGTGAGTGTGCTGCCAACACAGGTATGGAGTGGGCTGGGGCTCAATTGAATGGTGTCCAGTTTACTCATGGCATGATTCATAATATGGAGTACACCGGTGTTCCTCTTAGAACCTTACTTAATGAAGCCGGTTTAAATGCAGCTGGGGATCTCAAAGGAAAATGGATTTTTGTCGAAGGGGCGGATGCTTCTTCAAATGGACGATCTATTCCAATGGAAAAAGCCCTGGACGATGTTCTTGTTGCATTTAAAGCCAATGGTGAAGCTCTCAGAAAGGAACATGGTTATCCTGTACGGCTTGTTGTACCTGGCTGGGAAGGAAATATGTGGGTGAAGTGGCTTCGGCGCGTTGAAGTCTTAGATAAACCTGTCGAAAGTAGGGAAGAAACCTCTAAGTACACTGATACTTTAGCGGATGGAACAAGTAGAAAGTGGACTTGGGCTATGGATGCTAAATCAGTAGTTACTTCACCTAGTCCACAAGCACCTGTTACACATGGAAAAGGCCCGTTAGTTATTTCTGGTTTGGCCTGGTCTGGCCGCGGTGCTGTAAGCCGAGTAGATGTTTCGCTTGATGGAGGAAAGAATTGGCATGAAGCTCGATTGGCTAAGCCTGGAACAAAAATGGCGCTCGCTAGATTTTACCTCGATATAGAGTGGAATGGAGAAGAAATGTTTCTTCAGTCAAGAGCTCATGATGAAACGGGCTATGTTCAACCGACAAAAGAAGAACTTAGAGAAGTGCGAGGTTTGAATTCGATATATCATAACAATTGCATTCAAACTTGGTGGGTAAACTCAGCTGGGGAAGTTGAAAATGTTGAAATCTCGTGAATTGTTTTCGATCTCTGGCCTGTGTGTTGTTGGTGTTTTGCTTATAGCGAGTAATTTTGCTGATCGGTTTATTACTCAGCTGCCTCTAAACGCTAAAACTGTGTCAGCAGAGCTTGATTTTGATTTCAAAATGATGGCGGCAGCGCAAGCCTCAGCCATGGGACCGAGAGATGGAAAATTTAATTTAGGCCGTGCTGCTACTAAAGATGAAATCGCTGCTTGGGATGGTGATATAAGTCCTGATGGAACGGGTCTGCCAATTGGTTCAGGCGATGCAATCGATGGAGAAGAAGTGTTTGCTGAGCATTGTGCTATATGTCATGGAGATTTTGCAGAAGGGGTAGACAATTGGCCAGAATTAGCCGGAGGCATGGATACTCTAGCAGATGAAGACCCAGTTAAAACTGTAGGATCTTATTGGCCATACTTATCTACCACTTGGGATTATGTTAAGCGTTCAATGCCGTTTGGTAACGCACAGAGCTTGAGTGATGATGATGTTTACGCAATTGTTGCTTACATACTTTATTCAAATGATATTATTGAAGATGATTTTATTTTGTCGAATGAAACATTCCTAGATGTTGAAATGCCAAATGTTAATGGTTTCATTGTCGATGATCGATTGACTTCCGAGTCACATTTTTGGAACAAAAAAGTTTGCATGTCTAATTGTAAGAGTGAGGTGAAAATCACAATGCGAGCAGCCGTGTTGGATGTAACTCCAGAAGATGAGGAAACTAATACTAATCAAGTTTCTTTAAAAAGCGAAAAAGTCTCGGAACCAAATCAGGTAAATTTTAAGCTAGAAGCTGAGGTGGCGGCATTAGATGCTGAATTGTTAAAATCTGGAGAAAAAGCATTCAAAAAATGTAAGTCTTGTCATCAAATCGGTGCGGGTGCAAAAAATAAAACAGGTCCACATTTGAATGGAATTTTTGGCCGAAAAATAGGTGGTATTGAAGGTTTCAAATATTCCAAAGTTTTTAAAGCGATGAAAGATGAAGGTCGTGTGTGGGATGAAGAATCAATGGCAGCATTTTTAGCGGCACCAAAGAAATACGCAAAAGGCACAAAAATGTCTTTCTCAGGCTTCAAGAAAGATGAGGATATTGTTTCAACAATTGAATATTTGAAGTCATTTCAGACCTTAAATTAAAATTACGCATGGTGCTTTTTGACAGGTAACTTTCTTTTAGGCTAACCTTAGTTAAGTTTCGGGGTGAAAAATGTATTTTAAACTGTTGGGGATAGTTTTATCTGTTTTTCTTTCTAATTCTGTTAATTCAGAAGAAACAAAAGAAAAATTCATTTTATCTCCATCTATCTTAGAAATTGAGGGTGATATTGCCTACGGTGAATATCTGGCGAGTGACTGTCAAACATGTCACAGGGCGGATAACAGTAATGAAGGTATTCCTGGGATTAATGGCAGGGAAATTATAGAAATTGTATATGCTTTACATGAATACAAAAATAAATATCGCGAAAACCAAGTTATGCAAATGATGGCAGGAGGTTTGGGTGATGAAGAGATTGCAGCTCTAGCAAGTTATTTTGCTTCGCTGCAGTAAAAATTTCTGGTTAAAATAAAAACCAGGAAAGTGACTAAAAAAGAAACTGGGGTATCCCAGAAAAAACAGTGGAGGAAAGTATGACTATTAATAGACGTTCGTTTATTCAAACTGCGGCTGCTGTGACTGCTAGTTTGTCAGCTCCCATGGTTATGGCAAGTGGGAAACCACGTGTTGTTGTTGTTGGAGGTGGTGCTGGTGGCGCGACTGTAGCCAGGTATATTGCTAAGGACAGTAAGGGTGCAATTGATGTAACTCTAGTAGAGCCATCCCGCACTTATTACACTTGCTTCTTCTCTAATCTCTATATTGGGGGCTTTAGAGACCTTGGAAGTATCGCACATAGTTACGGAAAACTTGCATCTGAATATGGTATTAATGTTGTTCATGATTGGGCCGTTGATATCGATAGAGGAGCAAAGACAGTTTCTTTAGCTGGCGGAGCTACACTAAATTATGATCGGCTTGTGCTCTCGCCTGGTATTGATTTTGTTGATGGTGCTGTAGACGGTTGGGATTTAAATGCTCAAAATAAAATGCCACATGCTTATAAGGCTGGTAGCCAAACCGAACTACTGAAGGCACAACTTTCTTCGATGCCAGAAGGTGGTGTTTTTGCGATGGTAGCTCCTCCTAATCCATATAGATGTCCTCCAGGGCCATATGAGCGTATCTCAATGATTGCACATATGCTTAAGAAATTTAATCCTACGGCTAAAATTATCGTCGCAGACCCAAAACCAAAATTTTCGAAAATGGGTTTATTCCAAGAGGGTTGGGCTAATCACTACAGTGGAATGATTGACTGGATTGGATCTGAATTTGGTGGATCAAATGTTTCAGTTAATCCTGGGGCTATGACAGTTTCAATTGATGGCGAAGAGACCAAAGTTGATGCCTGTAATGTTATCCCGGCAATGAAAGCTGGGCGAATTTGTGAGATGGCTGGCATAACAGAGGGGAATTGGGCACCAGTAAGCGCCCACGATATGTCCTCTAAAGTTGATGGAAATATCCATGTTCTTGGTGATGCATCTTCCCAAGGTGATATGCCGAAATCAGGGTTTTCAGCTAATTCTCAGGCTAAAGTTGCAGCTATGGCTATCAGAGGTGCGCTGACAGGATCAAAAGTGTTCCCAGCTAAATTTTCTAACACATGCTGGTCTCTAGTTGATACAAATGATGGTGTTAAAGTTGGCGCCACATACAAAGCCACTGATGAGAAAATCGCAAAAGTGGACGGGTTCATTTCCAAAACTGGCGAAACGGCAGATGTTCGTAAGGCTACTTATGAGGAGTCACTCGGTTGGTATGCCGGCATAACAGCTGATATGTTTGGTTAAGAAGTTAAACCCAGCTCTTTAACAAGGGCTGGGATTTTTTCTTTGAATCGAAAAAATCCGTGTGTAGCGTGAGGCCAAGCCTTTTGGTCGTACTTCTTTGAAATCTGAATGATATTTAAACCTAGTTTATTCAGATTGGTGATCATAGTAGCATTCGGCCCTGTAGCAGCATAGGCTGTAACTATCTGATCTAAATTATTTTCTTCGCTCCAGGCTATTATTTCCTCTGGTTTTTTAACAATTTTTACAGTCCCTATTTTATCTTTATATCTTTTGGATGCATCCTCGACGAGTGAGTTAACAAATTGATAAACTGGTTTTGCACATTCCCATGGGCTTAATTCATTTGCATTGTTAATTGCGATGGTACTGTCAATTTGTAGGTTATTTAAAATTGTTGAAAGTTCTAAGTCATCATCGTGTAATAATAACCCAGTTTTGAGATTTGATTTTGGCGTGTTGTGCAAGTTCAATGAAGACAGACCAGGATGGGGTAAGCCGGGGAGTGCTGGGGCTGAGTAAGATAGTCCATTCGGTGCAAATCTATTATTTGTAAACTTACAAATATTGTCTTTACGGG
>ENA-OSEY01001811-OSEY01001811.1-marine-metagenome-genome-assembly--contig:-NODE-1811-length-14325-cov-3.880545_pt1 | contig 14325 bp, 26 predicted proteins | sample MGYA00248465_ERZ534230 | MGnify/ENA primary metagenome ERZ534230 (study PRJEB26409, sample SAMN06344110) | marine metagenome | isolation source: Sea water from surface | place: Atlantic Ocean:Southern...
ACGATAACCTTTTAGAGAAGTACATGGAAGATGAAGAATCTATTACTGAAGAAGAAATTCACAGTGCATTGCGTTCTGCAGTAATGGATATGGCTATTATTCCAATGATTTGTGGATCAGCGTTTAAAAATAAAGGAGTTCAATTCTTATTAGATGCTGTATGTAGATATTTACCGTCACCTGTTGATAAGGAGGCTATTGTAGGTACTAATCCAGATAATAGTGAAGAGATTTCAAGAAAACCATCTGTTGATGAGCCATTTGCTGCTCTAGCATTTAAAATTGCTACTGATCCTTTTGTTGGTAGACTTGCATTTTTCAGAGTTTACTCTGGAAAATTAGATGCTGGATCATATGTACTAAACAACAGATCTGGTAAAAAGGAAAGGATTTCAAGAATTTATCAAATGCACTCTAATAAACAAAATGCTATCGATGTGATCGAAGCTGGTGATATTGGTGCTGCTGTTGGATTTAAAGATATTAAAACTGGTGATAGTTTAACAGCTGAAAAATCACCTATTGTTCTTGAAAGTATGGATTTCCCTGACCCTGTTATCGGTATTGCTGTTGAGGCTAAAACCAAAGCAGATGTTGATAAATTGGGAATGGCCTTAGCTAAATTGTCAGAAGAGGATCCAACTTTTACAGTCAGAACTGATGAAGCATCTGGCCAAACTATAATTTCTGGTATGGGAGAGCTTCACTTAGATATTATTGTTGACAGATTAAAAAGAGAGTTTAAGGTAGAGGTTAATGAAGGTGAGCCAATGGTTGAATATAAAGAAGCCATTACTCTTAAGGCTGATCATCGTGAGGTTTATAAAAAACAATCTGGTGGTAGAGGTAAATTTGCAGATATTGCATTTACTGTTGAACCTGCTGAAGAAGGAAAACCAGGTCTAGAGTTTGTTTCCAATATAAAAGGTGGGAATGTTCCTAAAGAATTTATTCCATCTGTTGAAAAAGGATTTAAAATGGCAATGCAAAATGGCCCATTGGCTGGATACGAAGTAGATTCAATGAAAGTAACTTTAAATGACGGTTCTTATCATGATGTCGATTCTGATCAATTGTCGTTTGAGTTAGCTGCAAAAATTGGATTTAAAAATGCAGCCAAACTTGCAAAATTTGTGATTATGGAGCCTATTATGAAGCTAGAGGTTTTAACACCAGAAGAGAATATGGGTGATATAGTAGGAGATTTAAATAGAAGACGAGGTCAGGTTAATGATATGGGTGATCGTGCTGGATCTAAGGTTGTTAAGGCCGATGTTCCATTATCAGAAATGTTTGGTTATGTAACATCATTAAGAACACTTTCATCTGGTAGAGCTACATCTACTATGGAGTTTTCACATTATGCCGCAACCCCGTCGAATGTTTCTGAAGAGGTAATTAAAAAAGCTAATGGATCAACTGATTCTTAACAAATATTAATAATGAGTCAAAAAATTAGAATAAAATTAAAGTCTTATGATCACAGTTTAGTAGATAATTCTGCTGAAAAGATTGTTAAGACCGTAAAAAGTACTGGTGCTGTTGTTACAGGTCCTATACCTTTACCAACACATAAAAAACTTTTTACAGTTTTGAGATCACCTCATGTAAATAAAAAGTCAAGAGAGCAATTTCAATTAAGTTCATATAAAAGATTACTTGATATTTATAGTACATCTTCTAAAACAATTGATGCTCTAATGAAGTTAGAATTGCCGAGTGGTGTTGAAGTTGAAATTAAGGTATAAATCATACCTGCCAGTTTAGGCTGGTTTAAAATGTCCGGAGCGTTTCGCGAAGGAAAAATGGAGAAAAATAATTTAGGGTTAAATTATTTTGACCCTTATTTTTTAAAATAAAATGATAAAATAAAAAATTATGTCTGGGTTAATAGGAAAAAAAATAGGAATGACCAGTATTTTCGACGAGAGCGGAAAAAATGTTCCGTGTACTGTCATTGAAGCTGGTCCTTGTATTGTTACCCAAGTCAGAACTGAAGAAGTTGACGGCTACAAAGCTGTTCAATTAGGTTTCGATGACAAGACAGAGAAAAGTACTACCAAAGCAGCTCATGGCCATGCAAAAAAAGCAGGTACAGTTGCCAAAACCAAGGTGGTAGAATTTCAAGGTTTTGATCAAGATCTGAATTTGGGAGATACAATTGGTGTAGATCATTTTGAAGAAGGTGAATTTGTTGATGTCTCAGGAATTTCCAAAGGAAAAGGATTTCAAGGTGTTGTAAAAAGACATGGCTTTGCTGGTGTTGGACAAGCTACTCACGGTCAGCATAACAGATTAAGAGCGCCTGGATCAATTGGTGCTGCTTCTTATCCTGCAAGAGTTTTTAAAGGTATGAAAATGGCAGGTAGAATGGGTGGTGAAAAAGTAAAAGTGTTGAATTTAAGAGTTTTAAAAGTAATGCCTGAAAAAAATCTTTTATTGGTGAAGGGTTGTGTACCAGGTCATAAAAATTCTTACGTAATAATACAGAAGTAATGAAAATAGCGGTATTAAATTCAAAAGGGAAAGAAACAGGCAGAGAAGTAACTCTACCTAAAGATATATTTTCTATTGAGCCTAATGAGCACGCACTGTACTTAGATGTCAAGCAGTATTTGGCAAATCAAAGACAAGGTACTCACAAAGCCAAAGAAAGAGCTGATATTAAAGGAAGTACTAGAAAAATTAAAAAACAAAAAGGTACTGGTACTGCACGTGCGGGAAGTATAAAATCTGGTGTCTTTAGAGGCGGAGGTAGAATTTTTGGACCAAGACCGAGAGATTATGAAGTTAAGCTAAACAAGAAACTTAAAAGATTGGCTAGAAAATCAGCACTAACACTTAAAGCTCAAGACAAAGCTATAAAAGTTATAGAAGATTTTGATTTTAAAGCACCTAAAACAAAAATGTTTATTGATGTTTTAAAAGCTTTAAATATAGAAGACAAAAAATCCCTCATTGTATTTGGTGCCCCCAATAATAATGTATATTTGTCGTCGCGAAATTTCAAAGGATCCGAAGTTGTAACTAGTTCTGAAATAAGCACTTATAAGATTTTAAATGCTAAAGAACTTGTTATTTCCGAAAGTTCCTTGTTAAGTATAAATGAAAATTTAAGTAAATAATTATGAGTCTTTTGATTAAACCAATTATTACAGAAAAGGCTACGAACGATAGTGAATTAAATAATTGCTACACTTTTCAAGTTAGCAAATCAGCCAATAAGGTTGAAATTAAAAAAGCTGTTGAAGCGTCTTACGGAGTCAAAGTTGATAAAGTAAGAACTATCAATGTTCGTTCTGATAGAAGAATAAGGTATACCAAAGCTGGTATCCAATACGGTAAAACAAACGCTATCAAAAAAGCAATTATTCAACTAGCAGAAGGTGAATCAATTGATTTATATGCTAACGCTTAAAATTAAAGATAATGTCAGTTAGAAAATTAAAACCAATAACCCCAGGACAAAGATTTAGAATAGTCAATGAGTATTCTGAGGTTACCACGTCAAAGCCTGAAAAATCTCTTTTAAAGCCGATGAAAAAAAGCGGTGGAAGAAACAATCAAGGTAGAATGACTATGAGATATAAGGGTGGTGGTCATAAGAGAAGATACAGAGTTATAGATTTTAAAAGAGATAAGTATGATGTTGTTGGAGAAGTTACTTCAATAGAATATGATCCAAACAGATCGGCATTTATCGCTTTAATAAATTACTCTGACAATGAAAAGAGATATATTATTGCTCAAAAGGGTATGAAAGTTGGCCAAAAAATTGTTTCTGGTCAATCTGTTTCACCTGACATTGGTAATGCTATGCCATTATCTAATATTCCTTTAGGAACGGTAATATCATGTATTGAAATGAGACCTGGAAAAGGTGCTACTTTAGCAAGAAGTGCTGGTTCTTATGCTCAGTTAATGGCAAGAGAAGGCAAGTTTGCTACTATTAAGCTACCTTCAAGTGAAACTAGACTAGTTTTGAGTAATTGTTTTGCTACAATAGGTGTGGTTTCTAATTCTGATCATCAGTTAACTGTTTCTGGAAAAGCAGGAAGAACAAGATGGTTAGGGAGAAGACCTAGAACTAGACCAGTTGCCATGAACCCTGTTGATCATCCAATGGGTGGTGGAGAAGGAAGAGCTTCCGGTGGTCACCCAAGATCAAGAAAAGGAATTCCAGCGAAAGGATTCAGAACAAGGTCGAAAACAAAGGAAAGTAATAAATATATTATCGAAAGAAGAAATAAATAATTATGTCTAGATCATTAAAAAAAGGACCATATGTCCACTATAAGTTAAACAGAAAGGTGGAAAAAAATATTCAGGATAATAAAAAAACTGTTATCAAGACTTGGTCACGAGCAAGTATGATAACCCCTGATTTTGTAGGTCAAACTATTGCTGTACATAACGGTAGGCAGTTTATTCCTGTTTATATTACTGAAAATATGGTTGGACACAAATTAGGTGAGTTTTCTCCAACAAGATCTTTTAGAGGTCATGCTGGAGCTAAAAACAAGGGAAAAAAATAAAACTATGGCTGTTACTAAAGAAAATATGAAAGAAAATAACAATATAGCTATTGCAAAGCTTAACAATTGCCCTACTTCGCCAAGAAAGATGAGAATCGTTGCTGACTTAGTAAGAGGCAAGAGTGTTGATCAAGCATTAGATATTTTTAGATTTAGTCAAAAGGAGGCGTCTAGAAAGCTTGAAAAGTTATTACTGTCTGCGATTTCAAACTGGCAGACAAAAAATAAGGAGGCTAATATTGAAGATGCAAACTTATATATTCATGAGATAAAAGTTGATAGTGCGTCAATGTTGAAAAGAATTAGAACAGCACCACAAGGTAGAGCACATAGAATTAGAAAAAGATCTAATCATGTGACAATCGTGCTGAATACTAAAGATAATACTCAAAGTAATTAAATAAATGGGACAAAAAACAAATCCAATAGGAAATAGAATTGGCATAATCAGAGGATGGGAGTCTAACTGGTATGGCGGTAACGATTATGGAGATAAATTAGCTGAGGATCAGAAAATCAGAAAATATGTTCATGCTCGTTTGGCCAAAGCAAGTATTTCAAGAGTAATAATTGAAAGAACTCTTAAGATTGTAACAATTACAATTACCACTGCAAGACCTGGAATTATTATTGGTAAAGGAGGTCAAGAAGTTGACAAATTAAAAGAAGAGTTAAAGAAAATTACGTCGAAGGATATTCAATTGAATATTTATGAGATTAAAAGACCAGAATTAGATGCCTTTCTTGTAGCATCAAGTGTTGCTAGACAAATTGAAAATAGAATTTCATACAAGAGGGCAATTAAGATGGCAATTGCAGCTTCTATTAGAATGAATGCTGAGGGTATTAAAATTCAAATAAGTGGTAGGTTAAACGGAGCTGAGATGGCAAGAAGTGAGCATTATAAGGAGGGACGAATTCCGCTTTCAACATTCAGAGCTGATATAGATTATGCAATGGTTGAAGCACATACTACTTATGGAAGAATAGGTATAAAAGTTTGGATTATGAAGGGTGAGGTTTATGGAAAGAGAGATTTAAATCCACTTGTTGGTCTTTCAAAGAAACAAGGAAAAAATAACAGAAGAAAAAGAAATTAATCAACGATGTTACAACCGAAAAAAACTAAATATCGTAAGGTTCAAAAAGGCAGAATGAAAGGTAATTCTGGTAGAGGTCATAGGCTTTCTAACGGAATGTTTGGAATAAAGTCACTTGACTCTAACTTTTTAACCTCAAGACAAATTGAAGCAGCAAGGATTGCAGCAACAAGATACATGAAAAGGGAAGGTCAACTTTGGATCAAAATTTTTCCAGATAAGCCTATAACAAAGAAACCCTTAGAGGTTAGAATGGGTAAAGGAAAAGGTGCTCCAGAATATTTTGTTGCCGTTGTGAAACCTGGCAAAATTATGTTTGAAGTTGCTGGTGTCCCAATCGATATTGCAAAAGAAGCATTGAGGTTGGCTTCGCAGAAGTTGCCTGTAAAGACAAAATTTGTCATTGCTAATGATTATGAATATGTAAGCTAATGAAACAAAGTGAGATTAAAATATTAACTGATGATGAGCTTGTTGATAAGCTTGAATCTCTGATCAAAAGTCAGGAAGACACTAAACTAACCCATGTGGTTTCACCTATCGAAAACCCTTTGGTTATAAGAAAAAATAGACGAACAATTGCAAGAATGAAAACAGAACTTGCGAAAAGAAAATCTAGCTAAAAATGGACAATAGAAATTTAAGAAAAGAAAGAATTGGAGTAGTTACGAGCAACAAGATGCAAAAATCTGTTGTTGTTTCGGAAGTTGGTAAAGTTAAGCACCCCAAGTACGGAAAGTTCGTTTTAAAAACAAAAAAATATCATGTTCATGATGAAAAAAATGAATGTAATGAAGGTGATGTTGTTAAAATCATGGAAACTAAACCAATCAGCAAAAATAAATGTTGGCGTTTGGTTAAAGTGTTAGAAAAAGCTAAGTAATGGTACAACAAGAAAGTAGATTATTAGTCGCAGACAATACAGGAGCCAAAGAAGTTCTTACTATTAGAGTCCTTGGTGGAACTAAAAGAAGATACGCTTCCTTGGGAGACAAGATAGTTGTTACTGTAAAAAATGCAACACCAAATGGCACAGTTAAGAAAGGTCAAGTATCTACTGCAGTTGTTGTTAGGACACAAAAAGAGGTAAGGAGAAAAGATGGATCTTATATTAGATTTGACGATAATGCTTGTGTTTTGCTTGATGCTGCAGGTGAATTGAGAGGTACAAGGGTTTTTGGTCCTGTTGCTCGTGAATTAAGAGATAAAAATTTTATGAAAATTGTGTCATTGGCACCTGAAGTTTTATAGATATATGAATATTAAAGTTGGAGATACCGTGAAAGTAATTGCTGGCGATGATAAAGGGTCATCTGGAAAAGTTTTGAAAGTAATTAGAAGTAAAAACAGAGTTATTGTTGAAGGTGTTGCTATGGTTAAGAAGCATAACAAGCCAAATTCAAATAATCCAAAAGGTGGCATCACTGAAAAAGAATCATCTATCCACATCTCAAACGTTTCTTTAACTACCAAGGATGGTGAAATTACAAGAGTTGGATTTAGAATTGATGACGATAAGAAAGTTCGATATTCAAAAAAAGATAATGAAATAATTTAAAATGAGTTACATTCCAAGATTAAAAAAAGAATATAAAGAAACTATTACAAACAGGATAATGGAGTCTCATGGATTGGTCAATATAATGCAGGTTCCTAAACTAAAAAAGATTGTAATTAGCAAGGGTGTTGGTGCTGCTGTAGCTGATAAAAAAATTATAGATCACGCAGTTGAGGAATTAACCTTGATCTCTGGTCAAAAAGCTGTTGCTACCAAATCAAAGAAAGATATTTCAGCATTCAAACTGAGAAAAGGAATGCCTATTGGAGCTAAAGTAACTTTGAGAGGCGATAGAATGTATGAATTTCTAGATAGGTTAATTACTGCTGCTTTGCCGAGGGTTAGAGAGTTCCAAGGCGTTAAAAATTCAGGTTTTGATGGAAGAGGAAATTATACTTTAGGAGTTACAGAGCAGATAATTTTTCCTGAAATTGATATCGACAAAATAAATAAGATTTCTGGAATGGATATAACATTTGTTACATCTACAAATGAAGATAATTTGGCAAAAACATTATTAAAAGAATTGGGGTTACCATTCAATAAAAATTAAAATATGGCAAAAGAATCAATGAAAGCCCGCGAGGTAAAAAGAGCTAAAATGTGTCTTAAATATGCTGAAAAAAGAAAGGCATTGAAAGATGCTGGAGATTATATGGGGCTTCAAAAGTTACCCAAGAATTCATCTCCAGTTAGAGCTCATAACAGGTGTAAAATTACTGGTAGGCCAAAGGGCTACATGAGACACTTTGGTATTTCAAGAGTTAAGTTTCGTGAAATGGCAAATAAAGGATTAATTCCAGGAGTAAGAAAAGCAAGTTGGTAAATTAAATAGATATGAATACAGATCCGATAGCAGATTTTTTAACAAGAATTAGAAATGCAAACTCAGCAGGATTGAGAACTGTTGTTATTCCATCATCAAAAATAAAGAAGGAAATCACTAAAATTTTATTCGATCAAGGGTTCGTTTTAAACTACCAGTTTATAAATGACACAACACAAGGTTCAATTAAAATTGCTCTTAAATATAACCAGATCACAAAAGAACCAGTTATTAAGAAGATTGAAAGAGTTAGTAAGCCTGGGCTTAGAAGATATTCATCAAGTTCAGAATTACCCAGAGTTTTAAATGGTTTGGGAGTGAATATAGTTTCTACCTCAAAAGGTTTGATGACAGGGAAAAAGGCAAAGAGAGAAAATCTTGGTGGAGAAATAATTTGTAATGTATATTAATAATGTCAAGAATAGGAAATAATCCAATAGTAGTCCCGGAGGGAGTTAATGTAGAAATACACTCAGATTCTGTAAAGGTTTCAGGAAAACTTGGTACACTAAGTCAAAACTTTGATGGAGTCTCTGTTTCCAAAGAAGAAAATCAATTAATTGTAAAAAGAAATTCTGAATCAAAGGAACACAAGGCAAAGCATGGTCTTTACAGGGCATTAATTTATAATATGGTTGTTGGAGTTTCTCAAGGATGGAAAAAAAGTTTAGAACTTGTTGGTGTTGGTTACAGAGCGCAAAGCTCTGGACAAAAACTAGACTTGTCACTTGGGTTTTCTCACAATATAGTTATGATGCTTCCTGATGAAATAAAAATTGAGACAGTTAACGAGAAAGGAAAGAATCCTATTATTAATATAACATCTTACGATAAGCAACTTGTTGGCATGGTTGCTGCAAAAATCAGATCATATAGAAAGCCTGAGCCTTACAAAGGTAAAGGAGTAAAATTTGTTGGTGAAGAGATTAGAAGAAAAGCAGGTAAATCTGCATAGTAATTATGAATACAAAGACAAAAAAGAGAAATAAGATAAAAAAGAGAATTAGAAAAGTTGTTTTTGGTACACCCGAAAGACCGCGAATGACTGTCTTCAGAAGTAATAAAGCAATATATGCTCAGATTATTAATGATCAGGAAGAGAAAACTCTTGTATCGGCTTCTTCAATTGATAAGGATTTAAAACTGTCCTCTAATAATAAAACCGAAGTAGCAAAACAAGTTGGTGTTTCGATTGGTAATAAAGCTCTAAAGGCTGGAATAAAGGCTGTGTCTTTTGACAGAAATGGATATCTGTATCACGGAAGGGTCAAATCATTAGCCGATGGAGCAAGAGAAGCTGGATTAAATTTATAAAAAATGAAAAAAAAGAATATTGAATTTGTTAAGCCAGGAGGGTTAGAATTAAAAGACAGACTTGTTAGTATTCAGCGTGTCACTAAGGTTACTAAGGGTGGTAGAGCTTTTGGTTTTTCAGCAATTGTTGTTGTTGGTAATGAGGAAGGTGTCGTTGGTCATGGTTTAGGTAAAGCCAAAGAAGTTTCTATTGCAATTGCTAAAGCAGTTGAAAATGCTAAGAAAAGTTTAGTAAAAATACCATTATCAAGTTCGACTATTCCTCACGAACAAAAGGGTAAACATGGCGGAGCAAGGGTTTACATTCAACCAGCTTCACAGGGTACCGGTGTTATTGCAGGTGGAGCTGTTAGAGCTGTTTTAGAATCTGTTGGTATTCAAGATGTTCTTTCAAAATCTCAGGGCTCATCGAACCCACACAATGTTGTAAAAGCAACTTTTGATGCATTATTTCAACTTAGGGATGCATACAAGGTTGCCCAAGAAAGAGGAGTTGATCTTGAAAAAATTTATAATGGTTAAAATTGTTTAAATGAATAAGATTAAGATTAAACAAATTAGAAGTAAAATTAAAAGGCCTGGTGACCAAAAGAAAACTTTGGAAGCCCTTGGCCTCAGAGGAATAGGACATGTTGTTGAGCATAACCCGGACCCTTCAATATTGGGTATGATAAAAAAAGTTGAACATTTAATTAAGATTATTGATTAGTTATGAGTTTATCAAAATTAAAGCCTGCAGAAGGATCGGTTAAATCAAAGAGTAAAAGGATTGGAAGAGGCCAAGGCTCTGGAAAGGGAGGAACTGCAACCAGAGGACACAAGGGTGCTAAATCTAGGTCTGGTTACTCAAAGAAAATTGGTTTTGAAGGTGGCCAAATGCCACTACAAAGAAGAATTCCAAAGTTTGGTTTTAAAAATATCAATAGAAAGGAATATAAGCCAGTAAATATTAACACTATTCAAGAATTAGTTGATGCAAAGAAAATAAAGAAAGGTAGTATTAATTTGGAAGTAATGATTGCGAATAATTTGGTGAAGAAAAATGATTTAGTAAAAGTTTTAGGACGTGGTTCAATCAACTCACCTGTAAAAGTAGAGGCCCACAAATTTTCAAAGTCGGCTGTTGAAGCAATTGAAAAAGCAGGAGGCGAAACAAAAGTTATTTAGATGCTAAAATTTATTGAAATATTAAAAAATATTTGGGCTATCGATGAATTGAAGAATAGAATCTTGATTACCCTTTTCTTTTTAGCTATCTATAGGTTGGGTGCTCAGGTCGTTTTACCTGGTGTTGACTACAACGTAATAGCTGATGCTAAGATTGCTGGTGGGGGAGGTTTACTTGGTTTACTTAACGCATTCACTGGTGGTGCATTCGCCAATGCATCCGTTTTTGCATTGGGTATTATGCCATACATTTCTGCTTCAATTGTTGTGCAGCTTATGGGCGTAGCTGTTCCTTATTTGCAAAAACTTCAAAAAGAAGGAGAAAGCGGTCGAAAAACTATTACCCAGATAACAAGATGGTTAACAATTGCAATATGTGTAGTTCAGGCACCAGCATATCTATATGGCTTAGGAGCACTTGGTGTTCCTGACTCTGCGTTTGTGCTTGGTAAAGGTGTTTTCTTCATTGTACCTGCTGTTATAATTCTTGTTACAGGATGTATTTTTGCAATGTGGTTGGGTGAAAAAATAACTGACAGGGGAATTGGTAATGGAATATCCTTACTAATTACAGTAGGTATTATAGCATCCCTTCCTCTTTCATTCACGCAAGAAGTTATTTCCCAATTATCTAGCTCTGGTGGATGGATTATGATAGCTATTGAGGTTTTAATATGGTTTATAGTAGTTGCTCTTTGTATACTATTGGTATTAGCTGTTAGACAAATCCCTGTTCAGTATGCGAGAAGATCTATTTCCGGATCAAGTAGTTTGTACTCCAAAAGACAGTATATCCCTTTGAGGCTGAATGCATCCGGAGTGATGCCTATAATTTTTGCTCAAGCAATTATGTTTGCTCCTGCTTATCTTGGTCAGATGATTGGTGGAGCGTTTGGACAGTGGATGCAAGCGGCATTCTCTAACATGTTTGGTTTGGCCTACAATATTTTGTTTGGCTTATTAATTATATTATTCACATATTTTTATACCGCAATTACAGTGCCTACCAATAAAATGGCTGATGACTTAAAAAGAAGTGGTGGTTTTGTTCCTGGAATTAAACCTGGTGGGGAAACATCTGAGTTTTTGGATAAAATAATGTCATTAATAACATTTCCAGGATCAATATTCTTAGCATTAATTTCAGTATTACCAGCTGTTATTGTTGCTTTGATGCAAATTCAGCAAGGTTGGGCTTTATTTTTTGGAGGAACATCGTTGCTAATTATGGTAGGTGTTGCAATTGATACAATACAACAAATAAATGCCTATCTGTTGAACAGGCATTATGATGGTTTAATGAAAACAGGAAAAACAAGAAGAGTAGCGTAAATATGGCAAAACAAGCAGCAATAGAACAAGATGGTGTAATTGTAGAGGCTCTCTCTAATGCAATGTTCAGAGTTGAGCTCCAAAATGGTCATGTTGTAACTGCTCATATTTCAGGTAAAATGAGGATGTTTTATATAAAATTACTGCCTGGCGATAAGGTAAAATTAGAAATGAGTCCTTATGATTTAACAAAAGCAAGAATAACTTTTAGATATTAATATGAAGGTAAGAGCATCAATAAAAAAAAGAAGTCCCGAGTGCAAGATTGTTAGAAGAAAGGGAAAATTATATGTAATTAATAAAAAGAACCCAAGGTTCAAACAAAGACAAGGTTAATATGGCAAGAATTTCAGGTATAGATATTCCAAAAGAAAAAAGAGGTGTAGTTGCATTAACTTACATTTTTGGAATTGGTTCAAGCAGAGCAAAAAAAATACTCACCAATGCAAATGTGAGTGAAGAAAAGAAAGTTTTGGATTGGAGTGATGAGGAAACAGCTAATATTAGAGCTGAGGTATCAAAACTAACAATTGAGGGGGAGTTGAGGGCTGAAAACCAAATCAATATAAAAAGATTGATGGATATAGGTTCATATAGAGGAATTAGACACAGAATCGGTCTTCCCTTAAGAGGGCAAAGGACAAAAAATAATTCTAGAACTAGAAAAGGAAAAAGAAAAACAGTAGCAAATAAAAAGAAGGTAACTAAGTAAAATTTAATTATGTCAAAGGCAGTAAATAAAAAAAGAAAAGTGGCAGTTGAGTCATTCGGCGAAGTTCATATCAATGCTACATTTAATAATATCATTATTTCCTTTACTAATAATAAAGGAGAAGTGATTTCATGGTCTTCTGCGGGAAAAATGGGTTTTAGGGGTTCTAAAAAAAATACACCGTATGCAGCACAGTTGGCAGCTGAAGATGCAGTTAAAATAGCTCATGAGGCTGGTATGAGAAAGGTCAAGGTTTATGTGAAAGGACCAGGCAATGGAAGAGAGTCCGCAATAAGAAGTATACATAATGCTGGTGTTGAGGTAACGGAAATATTTGATAAAACACCAATCCCTCATAATGGGTGCAGACCACCAAAAAGAAGAAGAGTTTAAAAGAAAATAATATTATGGCAAGATATATAGGACCTAAAACAAAAATTTCAAGAAAATTTGGTGAGCCAATTTTTGGACCTGACAGATCTTTCGAAAAAAAGAATTATCCCCCAGGTCAACACGGGCAGAACAAGAGAAGGCAGAAAAAGTCTGAATATGCAATTCAGTTAATGGAAAAACAAAAGGCTAAATACCTCTATGGTATCCTTGAAAAACAATTCAAAAACTTATTTGAGAAAGCTAGTAGAAGTAAAGGTATCACTGGTGAAGTTCTTTTACAACTATGTGAATCAAGGTTGGATAATTTGGTCTACAGAATGGGAATTGCTCCCTCAAGAAGTGCTGCTCGACAACTAGTAAGTCATGAACATATTGTTGTAAATGGAAAAATTTGTAATATACCATCTCGAACTATTAAAATTTCTGAGAGAGTTGGGGTCAGAGAAAAATCAAAATCTCTATTATCAATCGAAAGTTCATTACAAAATAGTACACAATATGAATGGATTACTTGGGACGCTGATAAAATGGAGGGTGTTTACAATAAGCTTCCCGAAAGAGAACAAATCCCAGAAAATATAAAAGAACAATTAATAGTAGAACTATATTCTAAATAACACAATAAAATTATGGCAATATTTAAATTTCAAAAACCTGACAAAGTAATAATGATTGATTCAAACAAACATGAAGGAAAGTTTGAATTTCGTCCTCTTGAACCTGGTTATGGCCTCACGGTCGGTAATGCTCTTAGAAGAGTATTATTATCTTCATTGGAAGGGTTTGCAATAACATCGGTTAAATTTGACAACATAGAACATGAATTCACAACTATCCCTGGTGTTGTTGAGGATGTTACAGAAATTATTTTAAATCTTAAACAGGTCAGGTTAAAAAGACAAATTGATAGCGTTGAAAATGAAGGTGTTTCAGTATCAGTTAAAATGCAAGATAAATTAACTGCCGGAGATCTGCAAAAATTTATATCTGGCTTTGAAATATTAAATCCAGATTTAGTTTTATGTAATATGGAAAAAAATGTTGATCTCAACTTTGAGTTAAATATTGAGAAAGGTAGAGGTTATGTGTCATCCGAAGAGAACAAAAAAATTGGTGCCCCACTTGGAACTATTTTTATGGATGCAGTTTTCACGCCAATTAAAAATGTTAAATATTCCATTGAAGATTTTAGAGTTGAGCAAAAAACAGATTATGAAAAACTTGTTTTTGAGATTATTACCGATGGCTCAATTGAACCAAAGGACGCATTAACTGAGGGAGCAAAGGTTTTAATTCACCATTTTATGTTATTCTCAGATGAAAGAATAACCTTAGAGGCAGATGAAATTGCTCAAACTGAAACTTATGATGAAGAGTCTCTTCACATG
>ENA-OSEY01001812-OSEY01001812.1-marine-metagenome-genome-assembly--contig:-NODE-1812-length-14314-cov-5.384280_pt1 | contig 14314 bp, 35 predicted proteins | sample MGYA00248465_ERZ534230 | MGnify/ENA primary metagenome ERZ534230 (study PRJEB26409, sample SAMN06344110) | marine metagenome | isolation source: Sea water from surface | place: Atlantic Ocean:Southern...
TATACTGAGGATGATCTTTCAGAAAAGGAACATCTTCCTTAGCATGTTGAATTGCATCAAATGTGTTATCTGCATATTCGCAGATCTCAAAGTGATGTCTTTGTTGGTCGTGATAACCTATTGTGTAATGTGACATTAAACTGCCCTCGCTACGTTTATTAGATCTTTTTTGATACCTTCGACATTATTGTGAAGATAGTCGAGTGTCTGAGCGACAGTCTCGTAATCCTCACTCGTTGGTCGCTTGTACATCAATGACGGATTCGCCAGTCTCTCCAAAGTCCTCTCTAGGGTGTTTAATTTCTCGGACTGCCATAGGAGTGTCTCCTCCAACTCGTTCAATTTCTTTGATAACTCTTCCATTGTTTGGATCACCTCCATTATATGCTTCAGATGCCCTCTTCTCGAACTGATCACAGAAGTCATCGAAGTTATAAAGTATATCTTCGTAATCTAATCCGTCATCTTCAAAGAATTGGTGTGCGACTTTTTTCATGTTTTTTTACCAGGAAAATTTTTTTGAATTTTTTGTTTTTGGTTTTCCATTTTCCTATTACTATTTATTTTTCGGTCAAGTGGATACTTTTGTAGGTTAGCGTTTTCCAATTTTGCTCGGCAATCGACCCCCCATTAAAAAAACCCCCCGATACTGTCGAGGGGCGGGAGACTGTGAGTTAGTCAGCGTCTGTGTAAGACCCCTGCACAACTCTGTTTCCGTTGAGGGCGTAGAACACGACCTCTGCTAGACCATATTCTTGTGCTAGGTCGTAGCATATATCCCAACACTCATCGAGAGATGTTCTCTCTTCTCTGATGTTTGTGTTTGGAACTTCGATAACGTATGAATTAAACATAATAATTAAATAACTGATTTATACACTAATGATAGCAAATTCTCCTGTAGAAGTCAACCTAGTGTTAAGGTTTGTTAACACTAGATACTGCACCTCTTCTTAGCATGTAATCTCTCTTGTGCTTGCGTGGCATGTCCTTGTCAATTCTCTCTTCCATCTTTGAACGTCCTGCTGCTGTGCGTGTAGTGTTGATCTTCTTACCTCTGGTGTTCTTGATTGTTCTTCCGTCATCAAATGCGGGGATGTCCTGCTCTGATGGTGCATAAGCAATTGCCCTTGCTAACTCAGGACACTTTGCCCAGTTGAACTTTGAATCCATCCCATGCTTTGCTTGGTCGATTGCACATATCATATCTGAAACTGCTCTAGGAACTGCGAACCACTCTGTCCCTGCTCCTACATTCTCCCATCCGTAGGTAGTCATAACGTAGTGTAGATATTGCTCCATTTCATACACTCCGCCACGTGTTCCCTCTGGTGTTGGAATCTCTGTGTCCTCGTCTACACAGAATGTCGCTAATGTGACCTTCCTTGCTGAACTGCCTGTCTTATGTGCTTTCTCTCTCTGGATTGCTGCTCTGTAGTCTCCGTACGCTAGACCGATCTTGATAGGCACCCACTCAGAATGTGAAGAGTCTCCAAACTTTTTGTCATATACCTCTTTGACTATGTAAAGAACGCCTGGTACGTTTTCATGAATTTGACCAGTTGCGTGACCTTTTGATTTTGAGTAAGACATCTGATTTGTTTGTTGTTAGTATAATAATAATCCACTAGGGAGATAATGCAACCCCCTAGTGGACACTTTGATAATTGTCACAGATGTGTTTGGCAACGTGGCAGCTGCCATTTGATTTTCTTTTCACTGTCTGCGATATCGAAACATACTTCACACATACAATCCGTATCTGGAAATGTGTCTCGCCAATTATAATCCTCCTCTAATGGATAGTCCCAATAGTAATAGAGGTCGGGTTGGAAATTTCTTTTGCCCTCGTCGGTCATGTTGTCAACGACCTCTGGATCTCCGTCCACGTGTTCCCAATTGAAATTCCCGCATACGTCACAATATGCCATTACTTAACCTCGAATGTAGTTGTTAAGTTCTCGTAGTCGATTGTGACTTTATAGTCATCGTCCTCGACTACTTCAAAACGCTTTGCTTTACGCATTAGGTCGCCATACTCTGTATATGACGACTTATCCCAAGGTCTGCACATAATTAATGTCTGTCTGAGATGTACCAAGTACCCGCATTAGGTCTAGGTCTGTCTTTGAAATTTCTTAGTGCCATTTCGTCAAGCACTGCGATAATAGCAGGGTCATTTAATGCTGAGTCGTTCATTAGGACTCTGCCCTGATAGTATGGTCTGAGTTGGTTGTCGAACATAAAAGTTTTCTGATCTATTAATATAATACTCGACCATGTAGAGAAGTCAAGTACTAAGTGGACAGTTTGGTAAGTGGCACAGTCGAGCTCGTCTTTAGACTTTGTGCCACTTAAAATGTAGGGGCAACTCGGATTGGCAGTTCGAGATTAAATCCTTACGGATCGCCTTGCCCCTTGGTTTCGGTGTGTGAGTTGCGAGGGGATTGACCTATCCCCTCTAGCAAATTCCATGCCTATCTGAGTTAGTGGTCAGTGCACACATTGCTGGTCAGGCAATAGGTTTGGGACTTATATGTTAAGAGGTTCGACTTAAAGAGACTAAGACCAGTTTAATAGTGGTAATGCTTCCACTGCTGCGTTGCTCACCCATGCCTTAACAATGCCCAGTATGGGTTAACCTCCCATACTTAGAAATCTTTCCATGACCATTTCGTCGATCACGTGGTTAACATCTGGATCGCCCATTGGATCGTATTCTATACCGAACTCCTCGCATACTTCGTCGAGGATTGTTTCAAAAATTGATTCGTGGTGGAGAGTTGACATAATCTGATTTGTTTTGTATAGTCTAATAATAATCCACTACCTAGTAAAATGCAATAGGTAGTGGACACTTTCTCAACTGGTCTATAGGTAACCAGCGACTTCACAACCTGGTTCGTCATAGAACCAACTTATAGAGAGACCATCAAATTGCTCTCTTAATGCTGTACAAATTTCCTCTGGCGGTGACCATGCAGTATTAAAACTTGCTTCAAATCCGTTTGGTAGGTCGCAATCGTCCGTGCTTAGGTCGTAGCAATCCCACTTAGTTCCCCAGTTATGCACTCGCCAGTTATACCAACGATCATCCATAACATCTGTTGATTTAAAGCGAAGTCCATTTCTAAAGGGTTGTTTCTCATCTACTAGCATAATAGGTTTCTCACCCACCTCGCCACGTGGTTTTGAGAATGAGTATTCCTGCACGTCATTCTCTGATAGTGGAATCTCTGCCCAGTCTGGTTCGGGGATGATCTGACCAAATACTGTCAAGTCATTCTTAGGATTAGTACCTGATTCAAAAATGTCATAGAGTTTCTTAATATGCTCTTCGTTGTCTGAATAGAATGAAACTCTGTTAAAGCAATGGTTTGGCATAAATCTGATTTGATTAATTGATTACATTATAGGGCATAAACTCAGACAAATGTTGTCTGAGTGGACACCTCTGAAACTAGCACACTCTCCTGCCTAAATGCCTTGCGGTACTTGTCAGCGATATGCTTTAATAAAACTGATGTAGCAATTGCTTCAGAATCTGGAACCTCAATGTAGAAAATCTTAGTGTTTTCAAATTCACCTTTCCAAAGACCCTCGCCATCTATAAATGTTCCATACTCAAAATGTGGTATGATCTCTGACTTGATGAAGTCGTTTATCATATTGTCTGAAACCTTCCCTGCGTTTGGAATGTTTCTTCCCATGATTAGTTCGAGTCTTTTCATAAAGAATGTTTGTTGCTATGACCATATGATAAAGCATATTATTTGTTCCTGCTACGATTATTGGACACTTTCTCAACTGGCACACGGGGCGGCTGAAATAAGAAACCAAGGACCTTGAGAGCAGCGGGGACGGGTGATCCGCTGCTATAGTTTGGGTGATAAGGAAAATTGTTACTAGGCATTGCTTTTAAAGTTTTTAATAAAGATGTATAAGAGGATGCTAATGCATCCCCAGACTATAAACGTTGTCATCTAGAAATCCTCCAACATCTCGTCGATTTCCACTGCATTCACCTTGGGATCGTCCCATCGCACACCGTCGCCAGTGGTCTCGGATCCTAACATTGCGAGCATCTCGCATAGGTGATCATAATCCATTGCACGTCTTGCCATCTCGTAAAGTCCCTGCTCACCGCCTAACCATAGACCTACATTCCATGTCTCGTAGTTAGTCCAACCATTGTATTCTTGATCTGGTGATAGTAGATCCGCTTGATAAGTTGTTGTCATAGTGTTCTGATTTGTTTGACTAGTATTAGTATAGAGTGTGGGTGCGTATCCTGCAACACGCAATATGCCACAAAATAAATTGTCACACTGAGTGGCGATCCGTGTCTTAAAATTCATAGAATAATGGGTGAGTAGTTCCACAGGGTTCGGGTTCGCATTCAGTGTGAGAACCGATGTTTTGTCTTAAGTTGTCGTCAAAGATACGGATAGACAATTCGCCATTGTCTGCCATACCTCCAAATCCTTTACGATCAAGAGCATTGTCAATAATATCCCATATCGAGTTAACCTCTTCATCGTTGAGAAATCCTGCAATGTTCCAATAATGTTCTGAATCATCATTGTCGTACATAGTGTTTGTGTAACTATGTGTATTCTATATGATAGGAGCAGGAAAACAATACATGCTGTGACAGTTATATTAGTGGCACACTGTATGTTGTATTATGAGTATGAGTCATTATAATTGAAGAGTACTATACAAATCAGATTATGAGAATTAATCAGTATGTTGTTTACACTTCGCCAGTTAAGATCGTAACTGACTTCTCTGAAGCGTGTAAGATTGCAGACGACTATTTCAATGAGACAGGATATATTGTCGCTGTCGAAGAAACTAATCCAGTTGTATATCCAGAATATGAAGTCGCATAGTTTAAACCGTGAGCAACTTAACGATCTAAAAGAGTTGCTCACAGAGAGGATGGTGGACAATATGTCAACCAAAGACCTCGTTGAGTACGTCGCAGATGACCTATTCAATTACTTTGACAAACTAGGGGAGCATGAGTTCCTCGACGAAGCAAAAAACTATTGGGACGATATGTACGACGAAGTTGTACAAGAACTAATCGAGGACACTACACCATGAAATTCTATGTATCAGACATCGAGTTCGACTTTAACACTGATATGCCAGATTATTATAGTGTGTCATATGATGACCAACAACTTATAATAAATGATAATCTTGGCGTCTGGGAAGCAGATGACGAGGATGACCTCGTTGAAGAAATCACTGCCAACGCAGGATGGTGTATTAAATCCTTAAACTATGAAATCCAATTAAAATGAGTTACACAAAAAATGAACTAGCACTGCTAGACCTAATCGGCAACGTCAACAACATTTTCTATTATGTTGGCGAAGAGGGCGACCTCGTTGATCGCTTCGACCTTAAGCAACTAGACAAGGCAGTTGCATCTTTTAAACAATCTGTTCAACTAGGAGACCACAATGCCCAAGACTAGCACCAAGTTCCCACGCTATAAAAACAAAACTGACCTATGCAACGATCTTGCCGATCTGGGCTGGGACTACACTGCAGGGCGAATGTCCCGCAGTGGTATGCAAATCTATGATATGATTATGACTCGTCTAGGTGTTCTCGAAGAGGGAGAACACTGGAACGAGGATTGCTACTCAGATCACGGATGTGACCATTAGGTCTCATTCGTAAATTCAATATCTTCCTCGACGGCTGAAAGGTCGTCGAGGTTCTCCTGTGGATGCCTATCCCTGATCCCTTTATGTGTCTTTCGATACATATAGAGTTCAGTATATTGGTCTATCATCTCCTGATACATATCCGCAATACTCATAGACATAAAAAAACCCCCGCTGGTGAAAGATCTTATAATATTAATTTATAAGAAAAATGAAAAAAGTTAAAAACCGAGAAAATCAGAAAACCTCAGTTTTTAACTTTTTGTGTTTCTGGGACTTACAACAATTGGCATAAATCAGAAAACTGCGAGATGTACGCCCAGAGAGAACCGCTAAACTAGCGATCCTGATTGAAACACGAAGTTGTTGTTACCGTGTTTTATGAACCATACAAAGTCTTTCTGAAAAACTCTTGCCTGTGGTCTGAACTCTGCCAGTAATGCATTAAGTCTGCTCTTAGTGGTGACAGTCTGCCAACCACCGTCAAAGATTGCGACAAACTCATTGCATACTTCAGCGATTAAGTTGCCATGTAAGAACACCTTTGCTTTGTTGTTGTTCTCGTTGATCATGACTGTAGTATTGCCACCAGACCAGTTAACTCTGTTTCTGATTGCAGTGTTCATTTGCATTTCAACTTTACGCATAGTGATTAAAAAGAATAGGGTGAATAGAATAGTGTACAATAGATTAGAAGTTGATGTCTATAAGTCTAGCAGCATAGTTGATAACTGCGGGTGTGAGTTCAACACCTTGTGACTCTAGATAGTCAGTTGCTAGGTCTAGGTCAGGTGCTTGCTCGTCGTTGTCTGAACTCATATCTTGTAGAAATAGAATGAGGTCGGTAACAAGTGTTTCGTTGATCATGGTTCTGATTGTTTGTTATGTACTAATTATAGCAGTTGGTGGCACTATGTCAACGGGTGAGTGTGCCACTTTGTCAACTGGTTAGAATGGGCAATCCTCTGGGACTCTGTATAATGGTTCATCGCCACACATCCAAGCGGAACGTTGGTCGAACTGCCACATCATTTTGTTTGCTCTGGATTCTAGATCCTTAATTACAGATCTGTCCCCTTGCCAAATGAATTCGTTCATCTCGTCGATTGTGTGACCGTGCTCCTCTCTGTATTCTTCCCATACAGTGTCGTAGATCCAAGTATTTTCTGGCATGAAAAAGACCTCCTAAGCGAAAAGAGGTCTCATATAGTCCTTGAACTCCTCACGTCTGTGATCTGCAAGAACTCTCATTTCTTTTTCTGTGATTACTAGGTCGTAACCTTCTGCCTTCATCTCATCGTAGCATGCCTGTGAGATATCCTTATCTGTTAGGTCGTACTTGTGAAGTTCAACGTGCTTGAAGAATGACATAAATGATTTCCTGATTAGTTATACTATAGTATTGCATTTTTATATGCATAATTCAACCAATCTTGTGCCACTAATAATATCGGCACACTATCTGTCTTTATCCTTCCTGATCCGTGTTATCTTTTTCTTATTGGACCTGTCTATATTCTTAATTTGATATCCATATGTGTTGAGATCGTCCGAATTGGCGTCTCCTTGGTTTATATTGTATTTTTTTGACATTTATTTGTCAGCGGGGACTAGTTCTCCTTCCTTTATGCTGCTATGAAATAGTTTACCAACAGATTCCTCCTTTACCAAGGTCTGGAGCAGCTTATTCTCGAATATTTGTGGATTTTCACACATAAATTCGTATTCTTTCTCGATATTTGTATTATATGTTGCAAATACTGACTTTTCGCCAATTCTTATAACATATAATGCCGAACTACCGAGGTTTTCGTAGGTTTTCACAAACATTTAAAATTAAAAATTCTTAAAAAACTCAGAAATTTAAAAAAATGACTTTTTTAAAAAACTGAAAAACTTAAAAAACTGAAAAAGTGACTTTTCTGTCTTTCTGCATTTATTATAACACACCTCAGAGTGTTTTTGAGTCTTTTTGAGGGTTTCGGGACATAAAGATATCCGCACTTGACATCTCATACATAGTGGCCTAAGACGACAACTCTAGAGCACCTTACCTATATTTAATTAATGATTAAGAATCAAAAGGATACTACCCTATACTACCTTATAATATCCATTGGTATCACTGACACTCTAGCATCCGCAAAAGTACTCTAAAATCCTCCACCTCCACTCTTCTTCTTATCCACTACATCTACGTGAGAACACACCTTACTAAACTGCATCCAAGTCTGTTTCATCTGACTATAATCATCAAATACAATAGACCTACCATCTACAAAAGTTAACTTGTATTTGTGTCTGTTGTATGGTTTATCTGATGTAAACTTATGTTCTTGTGTTGGTGTAATCATGACTCTTTACAGTATGATGCATCTACTTGACATAGTTCATCGTATAGTCTTTGGTTTCTCTCACTTCTATCAATCTTAAGTGTTGTTCTTATCAATGTTAAAAAGAATAACCCTATGATGATATAGATCATGTATGCTTTCATTGTACTGTGTAACTCCAATTGTTTGCTGATATGAATTCAAGTAGTTTAGCACCTTCTTCGATGCTATAAACTACCTTCTCTCCTAGTTTACGATGTTGAGACATATTATTGTCTTCATACCATCTGATTGTAAACTTGTCTTGATTGCGATTATACAAGAACTTATGGGGTTTTTTGGTTGTCATCGTTAAATGGTGATATGGTATACTCTCTGTTATTTACAAAGTATAATATCAATGTGAATAGTATCCCACATAGTCCTAACCATAGTATGGGTGAATGTGGGAAATCATATGTTGGAATGTTCATTATACAGTACCTAGGTTTAAGTTCATGATGTCTCTGACTCTTTCTCTATCTAGTGAGTCTCCGTCTCCCCATGTCCAAGGATCGTCTGCTCTGAAGCATATCTCAAGATACTCTGCAGTTGCTTCTGCTATCTGTGGGATTGTTCTCTTGTTCTCTGGGTAGATGCCATCCTTACCATAGAAAGAATGTACGTAGTCATAGAATGAGAATAGTTGATCAAGTTGTGATGCTAGTTCAAATGCTTTCATGATGATGTTTGTTTGTTATGTACTTATTATAGTCCATCTATGTGTGTATGTGTGAGATCATGTGCCACTATTCTTACTGGTTTCTTTTAACCACCAATAGTTGACATATGCTTTATACTGATGTGACTTAAGTTTATGCTTACGTATGTGTTCTTTCATACGTTCTTCTCCATAGTGCTCGTCAAACCATGCTAGATTCAGTTTGTGCTGTATCTCAGGCATTGGTTCAAAGCGATATGGGAACTTATACATGTTCATCATAGGGAACAGATCCTTCTTACGTGATTGTATGATAGTGATCTTAGTTGATGTCCCTGCCTTCGCTTTGCGAGTTGTAGAAGTCTTCTTCGAGGAAGTTGTTCCTTTCCCAGTAGTTCTTGTCGTACTCGTCTTGCCCTTTGTCGTTTGGGTTTTCCGAGTCGATGACACGTTGGATTTCTTTTTTGATCTCGTCGTAGATGTTAACCCCTTGAGATTCTCCTTCAGTGCCTTCGCTGTGGTTGATTTCTTCATTTGTCATTGGTTAATCGTCTCAGTTCATTGATCTCATGGAGTAGAGTCTCTGCCTTAGCGTCATCTTCCGCATTCTTTGCTTTGATGTACGCTAAGATCAGATCTCTCATATTATCATCCACTTGTGAGTTCGAGGTAGGTTCGTTTGAGTTCTGTTTCATGTGAGTACAGTGTGTCTTCGTGCATCGCAATGTCTGGGTGTAACCACTCAAAATATTCATCTGCTAGTGCCATAGCACGATTCATGTCATTGTTTGCGATGTGCTCTTTAAACTTTTCCGTCATAATATCCATGATATCATCACGTTGCTTAGAGATGCGTGCACGTTCGTTGTTAAAATCCTCTGGTGGCATGGTGTCGTTCATTTTTTAGTTAGGAATAGTGTGTTGTTCAAATGATCATATTGCTTAAACTCTACGTCCTTAGGTAACATGGATACTGCAGCAGCAGCGAACTCGTTAGGAAATTTACGGAACATTCTCCAAAATTTCTTCTCTTCGTCCATGTCTAGTTCTTCACGTGGTAGTACACGCAACTCATACTCTCCCTTAGTGTACCTAAGACGAGGGTATGGTTGAATATACTCTTTGATGTGGTCAGATAGAAGATTCATGTGTGTATGTATAAGAGTACATGGTGGGTGGATTACCTCATGTAGAGGTAACCTCCTGCCCAACCAACGTTTTTGTAATCGAATAGAAACTCTCTATCCTTTCTCTCTAGTAGATTATATCTTACGTGCTTCGCAGGTTTTGCCCATCCTGCGGGTTTGTATACATCTCCTGTCTCTCTGTCTATGAATGCATGTACTGAACCGTTTCTGTACTTGTATGATGGATTAGGACCCATGTCATCAAACTGTTGCTGTACGATCTTGAGATACTTACGTCCTTTCTGTATCACATACTTGTAAAGGTTAGCAGTGTCGTTCTCGATCTCTTCGATTCTCTTTGCTGCGTAGATGCTGTATCCTTCTCTCATCTGCATTGCTCTGTATGAATCAAGAGAGTCTTGCTTGAAGTTCTCTTCTAGAGTCTCACATAGTGTCTGTGCGTACTCTTCGATGTTTGCCATTTCTTGCTTGAGTAGTGCTGTGTTCATGGGTGGTGCTCCTTTGTGTATGTACTTATTATAAACGATATAAACTACATTTCTACATCTCTTGTGCCACTAATATAACTGTCTACTCATATGCATGTAACATCCTCTCTAGTTTAGCGTAGAGTCTAGAGTGTGTTGAATGATAGTCACCCATCATCAGATTCATAAGATACTTAATCTCTGTAAGTGTGAACTTGTCTTGCATTGTTACCTCATCTGGTGTGATAGTAACAGGCATTCTAGGATACTTTCTTTTCATTGTCAAGTGTAATAGGGTGCGAGAAAACAAACCTAGAAATTAATCTGGTTGTTTTCTCCACTCTTATTATAGAGCATAAAAATCCCCTGTGCAAATGTTTGTTACACTTTCCTAACTGTCCACTCCGCAATTGCGGAATTAGTTGTACGGATGTGATCTACTGTTGCGATCAGGGGCGGGTCTTTCTGTAAATTTTGGATTGTTCTTTCTATGATGATTAGATAGAGGATCACTGGTGCGGTGCAATACTGGGTGCTCTAACTCTTTCTCCGTAAGATCTGTGCGTACATTGATTAAGTCCTGCGGATATATACACCTTGCCACTTGATGTCTACCCCACCTACTATTCATTGATGTAGGCAGGGGTGTGTCCATGAATATCATGGTAACGTAGTCTTCACATATAAAATTGATGTAACCAACAACACCATCAATTACGATTGGTTGTAGTAAATGAAGATCACTCAACAACATCGAACTCTTTCCTATTTGCGTTAGCAGGGTTAGGTAGTCTAAACATTTCCTTGAGATCGTTTAGATCATTGAGTTGTTCTTGTAGTTTGTCAATCTGTGCCTGTAAAATCTGGAAGTTCTGGTCGTTGTTGCTTTGCATCATTAAGATGTTGTTTATTGCGGATCGGAATTCTTCTTCTTTCATTGGTAAGTTTCTGTAGTTGTCTTTGAAGTTCTATTTCAATCATGAGTAGTTTACCACTCATGTATCCGTGATAATCTTCATCAATTATCAGTTTGTCCACACTGTTGATAAGTGCCAGTGCTTCCAATAGTCTTGTCTTTTTGTCCATTAATAACGAGATGGGATATTGTCACGCATGAACTGCATTGTTTTTGCTGTCATGAGTTTTTCACTTTCAATTGCATCACTTTCATCTGGGTTAGCATGATGTGTTACTTCTCTCAATGTCTTAAGATACTCTAATACATGCTTCCTGATCTCCATGAGTTCATCGAAACATCCTTGATTGTGTGCACAACCTCTTAATTGATGGTCAGGTGCCAGAACTGACTCTGTGAATAGAGCGAGTGCTCTATCATATTTTACTTCTGGTGTTTCCTTTCCTACTGAACCTTGATCTCTCATAGTTTTGATAGTAAGTTTTATTATTTAATCATCAATGCCCGCTGTAACATCTTGAATGTCACAAACTGGAACTTCATGCTGACCACCAATTAAATACCATGGCATTTGTTTTCCATGATATTCTGGGTGTGCATTATATTCTGTTGTGTATTCTCTTTCTCCTAGATACTGCATTTGATCAGCAGGAATCGGATGATCCCTGAGTATTGCTTGCAATTGCAAGTGTTGTAGCATCCAAGGGTCAGGTACGTTCATCTGTAAGTGATAACTACGCCTATTCTATCACAAGTTTTATGATTGTCAACCTGGTGGTGTAGGATCTGCGTTCTCGTATGGTATTGTACCGTTTGGTCTTATAACATATACTTTTATATAATGATCTGCGTCTGGTACGTTCTGTGGTTGTGGAAACCAATCAAATGCAGCATCTGTTGCATCTAATTCTCTGTCAAAATAATAATATATGTGTTCTAATTCAAATATTCTATCAATCTCTGCCTCTGGTATGATGTCGTCATAGTATGCTAATACAGTTGCTTTCTTATCTGCTGCAAGTGTATGATATTTACTATTATCAATCACTACAACAAATTTGTCAGTTGCCTTTGCGTAATCAGCAACTAGCATTTCTTTAGATTTTGGATTTAATGATATTAATGGCATAGTTATTCTCCGAAGTCACCTTCGTCAATCATTTTAAGTATATTATCTAGTGTATTATCTCCTGTATTTGGTTCAATACTACTATTTGGTCTAGAAACTCTCATAACAGGCATTTCATCAATGTTTACTGTGCCGATTGCTAGTGCAAGATAGTTTACAATTCTAGTTGAGAACTTACTGTATACTGATTGTGGTATAGTATAGAAATGTGATACATCATCAAGATATGTAAATCCATCACCTAACTTGGCGTGCTTTGATGGTGTTATTGGAAATACTACTGCGTTAGCAGCATTATCTTTCTGTTCCTGTGGTATATCTCTTAGTTTCTGTCTATATGTCACCCACTTCGCCTTTTCTTCTGCAGATATAGGAGCGTCGCCGATCTGTGTCCAGTCACTGTCCATTAATAAGAAGTTTCTCATTAGTGTAACCTTAGTCCAATTAAGTATGGTTGACTTAGAGAAAGATGCTGCTAGTGCCCTTTCTAAATCATTCTCTTGTCCTACTCTATACTCTGTAAATTTCTCTTTTAATTTAGATTCTAAATCATTTATCTCTGTAGGCATGAATGGTGCCAACTCAAACTGATAAGACACCCACTTGTATACACCAGTCTTCTGGTTACGTGTATACTTTGTCTTATTCATTTTTGCTGTGCCATCCTTATACCTTGTGAAGACCTCTAACTTATCATTGTCAGAATCCCACATGGGATATAATATTGGAACTATACTAGCAGTCCAATAATCATCGTCGATAGTCTTCATAATACCATCAACTTGAATGGTCTTATCAAAAGCATTCAAGTATAAAGATGTCTGTGATGGTGATGCTATAGTTGCCATTTATAATGCTTTGATTAAATACTTTACCCTATGGTATTTAGTGATGAGAGGAATGTCATTTTCTGCTGACACTGCTGCTGTTGTTGTAACTGGTGTAGATGATGACATTGTGAACTCTCCATCAGATACAATTAATGCTGCACCAACTGCTGATACTTCCCTTCTAACTTGATCAATACCATCATCAGAATTAATAGGATTACCACCACTATCTAAGTTGCCCTGCAATGTAGCACCACCAGTAGATATGAATGTGTTCTGCAACTCTGGAGCATAGAAGAATGTAATAGCACCTAACCCATAATTATCAGCTGTTGCTGACGCTGTTTGATATATAGGTCCTCGATCCTGTTCTAGGATCAGAGTTATATTATTATCTCTCATTGAATCTCCCTCAGCAATAGGAATATCCACTGCTTGCCATCCTGGCACATTATTTGCTGCTAATAATATTTGACTGAATAGTGTAGTATTATTTGAACTACCTTTCTTATAGAATACATTTAATGCTTGATCTGGATTCTCTCCACCATTTTGACCACTACCACGTATTACATGGAATCTGACTGCAACAGCACCTGATAGATTGAACTGTCCAACTTCTAACTGTCTCTTACCTAGTGAGTCAACAGCACCACCTGTAAATTCTATGTACTGTGTTATCTTATTAGCAGCATTGTTTGGTATTAACTGTCCTCCTGCAAATCCACCAGCACTGCCAGTGCCAGGTCCGAACCCTCTCTGTTTGATGTTAGGATCAGTTGATGATAACCATACATTACCATCCAATGCAGCACCAGTTGGATTACCCGCTGAGTCACACTCATAATATTTACCTGTAGGATCTGTAGTATCGCCAGGTACTGTTGTTCCTTGCTCTTGTCCGAAGTATCTTACATATACTCTTCCACCAGCACCATTTGTTCCATCTCCACCACCTTGTCCTGCGGATTGTAAGTTAACTGTTACTGGTGTAGAAACTTGTGTAAATGTAATAGTTATAGTAGCACCTTGTCCTCCACCACCACCTACATTATCGTAGTATGTTGTGACGTTTGAATATTGTATTTTTACATATCCTTTCTC
>ENA-OSEY01001813-OSEY01001813.1-marine-metagenome-genome-assembly--contig:-NODE-1813-length-14308-cov-3.085096_pt1 | contig 14308 bp, 12 predicted proteins | sample MGYA00248465_ERZ534230 | MGnify/ENA primary metagenome ERZ534230 (study PRJEB26409, sample SAMN06344110) | marine metagenome | isolation source: Sea water from surface | place: Atlantic Ocean:Southern...
AAATTATAAACTTAAAAAAAAATATTGTTCCTATTTATGAACCTGGTCTTGAAAATTTAGTTAAAAAAAACAAGGATGCTAATAGGCTCACTTTTAGTACTGATATAAAGAAAAATATAGCGGATGCAGATGTTGTTTTTATTGCTGTGGGAACGCCTGCTAGACGTGGTGATGGTCATGCTGATTTATCATATATTTTTGAAGCCGCAGAAGAAATAGCAAAAAATTTAAGTGGCTATACAGTTGTTGTCACTAAGTCCACGGTACCAGTTGGAACAGGAAATGAAATTAAAAAAATTATTAGTAAAACAAATCCCAAAGCTAAATTTGATGTGGTTTCAAATCCAGAATTTTTAAGAGAAGGTTTTGCCGTAAATGATTTTATGAAACCGGACAGAGTTGTGGTAGGATGCAGCAGTGAAAGGGCAAAAAAGTTAATGACTGAACTTTATCAGCCCTTTGTAAGACAGGGTAATCCAATTTTATTCATGGATGAAAAATCTGCTGAATTAACCAAATACGCGGCTAATTCCTTTTTAGCTACTAAAATTACATTTATGAATGAAATTGCAAATTACTGCGAACTTATTGGAGCGGATGTAGATAAAGTAAGAAAAGGGATAGGTACAGATAGCCGAATTGGTAAGCGATTTCTGTTTCCGGGTATAGGATATGGTGGAAGTTGTTTCCCAAAAGATGTCCTTGCACTAAAAAAAGCAGGTAGTGATGTGGATTACGATTTTAAAATTGTGGATGCAGTCTTAAATGTAAACCATAAACAAAAATTTTCACTTGTGGAAAAGGTGAAGTCATACTTTGGTGAAAATTTGTCAGGTAAAACATTGGCACTATGGGGTCTGGCTTTTAAACCAGAAACCGATGATATCAGAGAAGCACCAGCATTATACATGATAAATGCACTATTAGAACTGGGAGCTAAAATAATCGCTTATGATCCTGAGGCAATGACCAACGTCAAAGATATAATTGGCGACCAAATTAGCTATGCAGACAGTAGTTATGACGCTTTGAAGGATGTAGATGCATTATTAATTGCAACAGAGTGGTCTGCATTTCGAAATCCTGATTTTGAAAAAATGGAAGAATTGATGAAAGACCCTATCATATTTGATGGAAGGAATTTATATGATTTAGAAAGTATGAATTCAAGACCTTTCTTTTATCAAAGCATTGGTAGAGCAACAGTTAATAATAAAAAGGGGTGAAAAAGGTATTAATTACGGGTGCAGCTGGGTTTTTGGGATCACAACTTTCGGAACGTTTTCTTAAAGATGGTTTTCAAGTATTTGGTATGGACAATTTCATTACTGGCTCTAAAAAAAATATAGAGTTTTTGTCATCATTTGAATATTTTGAGTTCTTAGAACATGATGTTTCTAGACATATTGATTTCAAAGGAGATTTGGATTATATCCTTCATTTTGCTTCACCAGCTAGTCCAATAGATTATTTAAAAATACCTATTCAAACATTAAAAGTGGGCTCTTTAGGAACACACAACCTACTAGGTCTTGCAAAGGCTAAAAAAGCTGTAATTTTAGTTGCGTCCACAAGTGAAGTTTATGGTGATCCTTTGGTTCATCCTCAAGTAGAATCTTACTTTGGAAATGTAAATCCAATTGGCCCAAGAGGGGTATACGATGAAGCAAAACGTTTTCAAGAAGCGATCACAATGGCCTATCATCGATTTCATAATCTAAACACTAAAATTGTACGTATTTTTAATACCTATGGGCCTAGAATGCGACTAAATGATGGGCGTGTACTTCCTGCATTTATTGGTCAAGCTTTAAGAGGAGAAGATTTAACCATTTTTGGTGATGGAAAGCAAACTAGGTCTTTTTGCTATGTGGATGATCTTGTTGATGGTATTGTGAAGCTCCTATTTTCGAATTACAATTACCCTATTAACGTAGGAAATCCTGATGAAATTACCATTAACGAATTTGCACAAGAAATTTTAGCTTTAACCGGAACGAATCAAAAAATTGTATACAAATCACTTCCTGAGAATGATCCGCTTAAAAGAAGGCCGGATATTAGTCTAGCATTAAAGGAATTAAATTGGAAACCATCAGTTGACAGAAAGGTTGGACTTCGAAAAACATATGATTATTTTTGTACGTTAAATAGAGAAGAGTTGTTTGAAAAAGATCATCAAAGCTTCGAAAAATTCAATAAATTATAATGAGCTATTTTACACATCACACCGCTGTCATTGACGAAGGATGCCAAATAGGTGCTGGTACTAAAGTTTGGCATTTTAGCCATATCATGCAAAACGCCATTCTAGGTGAAAATTGTAATATAGGTCAAAACGTAGTTGTATCTCCTGAAGTGATTTTAGGCAAGAATGTAAAGGTTCAAAATAACGTTTCCATTTATACGGGAGTTGTTTGCGATGATGATGTTTTTTTAGGTCCATCCATGGTTTTTACAAATATAACCAATCCAAGAAGTGCCATAATTAGAAGGGACTCTTATGAAAAGACAAAAGTTGGTAAAGGGGCATCTATTGGAGCTAATGCAACCATTGTATGTGGTAATGACATCGGTTCATACGCATTGATTGGTGCTGGAGCTGTGGTTACAAAACATGTTCAGCCTTATGCATTAGTTGTTGGTAATCCAGCAAAACAAATTGGTTGGGTTAGTGAATACGGTCACAGACTTGAGTTTATGAATGGTTTAGCAGAATGCCCAGAATCCAAACAACAATACAGCTTAAAAGATAACCAAGTTAAAAAAATCAGTTCATGAAAAAAATTAAGTTTGCTGTCATTGGGGCGGGACATATTGGAAAGCGACATGCAGAAATGGTTTTAAGAAACCCAAATACAGAATTGGTAGCATTATGCGATGTAAAGCCTAGTGAAGAGTTAGGAATTGAAGATTTTGATGTGCCTTTTTATGATGATCATAAGCAAATGTTAGGTACTGAAAATGAAATTGATGTTGTATGTATATGTACACCAAATGGTCTTCATTCAGAAATGGCCATTGACGTTATTGATGCGGATAATCATGTAGTTATTGAGAAACCTATAGGACTTACCAAAGCAAAATGTGAAAATGTTATTTTTAAAGCCTTACAAAAGCACAAACAAGTATTTGCAGTGATGCAAAATAGATATTCACCTCCAAGCGTTTGGTTAAAAGAAATGGTAGATCAAAAAATTATTGGTGATATCTTTATGGTGCAAGTAAATTGTTACTGGAACAGAGATGATCGATACTACAAAAAAGGAGGATGGAAAGGAACAAGTGAATTAGATGGAGGGACACTATTCACCCAGTTTTCGCACTTTATTGACATCATGTATTGGTTATTCGGTGATATAGATAATATCCAAGGAAAATTTAATGATTTTACTCACCAAGATAGCACTGATTTTGAAGACTCAGGATTTATATCTTTTGATTTTAAAGAGGGTGGAATGGGTTGTCTAAATTATTCAACGGCAGTTTGGGGTTCAAACCTAGAAAGCAGCATGACCATTGTGGGCAGTAATGGAAGTATTAAAGTGGGTGGTCAGTATATGAACGAAATTGAGTACTGTAACATCAAAGATTATCAAATGCCCAAATTAGCACCTTCTAATCCACCTAATGATTATGGTCCTTATAAGGGTAGTGCAGCCAATCATCATTACATTATTGAAAATGTGGTGGATACTCTCCAAGGTAAAACGGTAGCCACTACCAATGCACTAGAAGGCTTAAAAGTGGTTGAAATAATTGAGAGAATATATAAAATGAGAGATTCACAGAAATGAAAATATATCAAAAATTAGTCGAGAAAGAAGAAACATTAGCTGTTATAGGTTTAGGTTATGTTGGATTACCTATTGCATTAGAATTCGCAAAGAAAATTAAGGTAATAGGATTTGATATTAACTCTGAAAGGGTAGCAATGATGCAAAATCATGTTGATCCCAGTAATGAATTAGAATCATCCGATTTTGAAGGATGTGATATTTCATTCACTAGTAAAATAGAGGACTTAAAAGCAGTCAAATTTTTCATTGTAGCAGTTCCTACCCCAATTGATAGCAGTAAAGAGCCAAATATTAAACCGCTAATTTCTGCAAGTGAAACAGTCGGAAGAGTTCTTAAAAAAGGAGACTTTGTGGTATATGAATCTACAGTATATCCGGGTTGTACGGAAGAAGATTGTATTCCTGTGTTGGAAAGTAAGAGTGGTTTAACGTTTAAATCTGATTTTAAGGTGGGCTATTCTCCTGAGCGCATTAATCCTGGTGATAAAGTAAATACCTTATCTAATATCGTTAAAGTTTCTTCAGGATGTGATATTGAGTCTGCTGAAGAGATTGCCAAAGTGTATGAACTAGTTGTAAGTGCAGGAGTACATAGAGCCTCTTCCATCAAAGTAGCTGAAGCAGCTAAAATCATTGAAAACACACAGCGCGATGTCAACATTGCACTTATAAACGAGCTTTCTATGATTTTTAACAAGATGAATATCAATACTTACGAAGTGCTAGAAGCTGCAGGAACTAAATGGAATTTTTTAAAATTTAGTCCTGGTTTAGTAGGTGGTCATTGTATTGGTGTGGATCCTTATTATTTGACTCATAAGGCTAAAGAATTGGGTTTTCATGCTCAGATTATTAATTCTGGTAGAGCCATGAATGATGCTATGGGAGCTTACGTAGGGAGAACAGTGGCTAAAAAGGTAATTGCATCCGGTACACCAATGAAAGATGCAAGAGTCCTAGTTATGGGAGCTACTTTTAAAGAAGATGTTTCGGATATAAGAAATTCTAAAGTGGTTGACGTCATAAATGAGTTAAAATCATTTTCTTGTCATGTAGAGGTAATCGATCCTCATGCAGATTCAGAAGAACTAAAAGAAGAATATGGATTCGAATTAGTTCCTCTAAGTACAGGCCAGTACCACGCCATTGTTGTGGCTGTAAATCACCAAGAATATGTATCTCTAACAGAAAACGACTTTAAAAAACAGTTATCAGAAAATGGATTGCTAGTTGATGTTAAGGGAATTTATAGAAGCAAAATTGAGAATTTAAACTACTGGACTTTATAAATGAAATTTTCAAAAACCATATTAGTCACAGGGGGAGCTGGATTTATCGGCTCACATGTAGTAAGGAGGTTGGTTCAAAATTATCCAGATTATCTCGTCTTAAATGTAGACAAGTTGACCTATGCTGGTAATCTTAATAATCTTCATGATATTGAAAATAAATTAAATTACAGGTTTTTTCAAATAGATATCACGGATAAATTAGCTATTGACGATCTTTTCAATCGTCATTCAATAGATGGCGTTATTCATCTTGCCGCAGAGTCTCATGTAGATCGATCTATAACCAACCCCGATGAATTCATTTTAACTAATGTGGTTGGTACTTTGAATTTACTTAATGCCTGTAAATCATTTTGGAAAGTATTTGATGGAAAATGTTTTTATCATATTTCCACTGATGAGGTATATGGTTCGTTGGGAGAAGATGGGTTATTTACCGAAGAAACTCCATATGATCCAAGAAGTCCTTATTCAGCGTCTAAAGCTAGTTCAGATCATATTGTTAGAGCCTATAGACATACTTATCAACTTCCGATAAAGATTTCAAATTGCAGTAATAATTATGGATCATTTCAGTTTCCTGAAAAATTGATCCCCCTTATGATTAATAATATAAAACTTCAAAAATCATTACCCATATATGGAAAAGGTGAAAATGTGAGAGATTGGCTATGGGTTGAAGATCACGCGAGTGCTATAGATCTTATTTATCATGATGGAGAATTTGGTGAAACCTATAACATAGGCGGTCATAATGAATGGAAAAACATTGACTTAGTACATTTATTATGTGATATCATGGATGAAGAGTTAGACAGATTAAAAGGAGAGTCAAGGAAACTAATAACCTATGTGAAGGATAGAGCAGGTCATGATATGAGGTATGCAATTGACGCTTCGAAAATCAATATTAAATTAGGATGGAAACCTTCTGTCACCTTTGAACAAGGCTTAAGAAATACAGTCAAGTGGTATTTATCAAACGAAAAGTGGTTGAATGATGTAACTAGCGGTGCTTATCAGCGTTACTATGATAAACACTATAATTAATTCACATTGGGCATTTTTGGTAAGTTATTCGCTAAAAAAGATTCTTTTATTGATCCAGTAGATCTAAAACACCTAAAAACAGATTTACATTCTCATCTAATTCCTGGCATTGACGATGGTTCACCTGATATGGAAACCTCTATCATGCTTCTAAAAAAGTTTATTGATTTAGGATATCAAAAAGTAATTACTACTCCTCATATTATGAGTGATTATTATCGCAATACTCCCGAAATTATAAACAAGGGTTTAGATCTGGTAAGAAAAGAAATTGATGCTCAAAAATTACCCATAGAAATTGATGCAGCAGCAGAGTACAATTTAGAGCCCAATTTTATTTCATTATTAAAAGAAAAAAATATTCTGTCCTTTGGTCCACAAAACTATGTATTATTTGAATTATCATTTTTTGAAGAGCCACCTGATCTAAGTGAAACAATTTGGTTGATGAGAGATCAGGGATACACTCCAGTTTTAGCTCATGTAGAACGATATGCCTATTGGCATCTTGACACAGATAAGTACGAGGAAATGTTAAATCGGGGAGTTAAACTGCAACTCAATATTGGCTCAGTCACAGGAGCTTATGGGCCAGAAGTAAAACGGGTTGCGAATCAATTAATTAAGGATAATATTATTGATTTTATTGGAAGTGATTGTCATCATGAACAACATCTAGAAATGATAAGTTATGCTTCCAAGTTGCCCATTTTTCACCAACTAGTCCACCAAAAACAGCTTTTAAATAATAGTTTGTAAGTTTAAATAGTTGCGCTACTTGTTTGTATGGAACGATCTACTTTTTTAAATAATCCTTGAAGAACTTTTCCAGGACCCACTTCAACAACTTCAATTTCACCTGCATCAGAGATCATGTTTTGCATGATTTGAGTCCACCTAACAGGGGCAGTCAACTGTGCTATGAGATTTTCCTTAATCTGTTTGGGATCGGTAACAGATTTTGCATCTACATTTTGATAAATGGGGCAAATTGGAGTATTAAAGTTAGTGTTGTCAATAGCTTCCTTAAGCTCCATTTTTGCAGGCTCCATTAATGGAGAATGGAACGCTCCTCCTACAGGTAATTTCAATGCTCTTCTTGCACCAGCTTCACTTAGCTTTTCACATGCTTTTTCAATGGCTTGGTTTTCACCAGATATAACCAGTTGTCCAGGGCAATTATAGTTTGCTGCCACTACTATTCCTTCAATATTTTTGCATACTTCTTCAACCAGCTGATCATCTAGCCCAAGAATTGCTGCCATGGTAGACGGATTAGCTTCGCATGCTTTTTGCATGGCTTTTGCTCTCGAATGAACTAATTTCAAACCGTCTTCAAAGTTAAGGCATTTACTCGCTACCAGTGCAGATATTTCACCAAGGGAATGCCCAGCCACCATATCAGGTTTGAATTGTCCCCCTAGACAAGAAGCTAGAATGACAGAGTGAAGAAAAATCGCAGGTTGGGTAACTTTAGTCTGTTTTAAGTCTTCATCAGTCCCATTGAACATGATTTCAGAGATTTTAAAGCCAAGGATATCATTAGCACTTTCGAATTTTGCTTTTGCTTCGTTGGAGGATTCGAATAAATCCGAACCCATTCCAGAAAATTGAGCTCCCTGACCGGGGAAAACATATGCTTTCATAATCCCAAATTAATCTCTATTACCAAAAAGGCGCAATAACATTAAAAATAAATTGATGAAATCGAGATAAAGGGTTAACGCCCCCATTATCATCAATTTTTGACCCATCTCGCTTTTTTGGTCAGTAACCATACCGATTTCTTTTATTTTTTGCACATCATATGCTGTTAGTCCAGTAAAAACCAATACGCCAATAATAGAGATGATTATATCTAGCATTCCATTGCCTAAAAAGATGTTTACCAAAGAGGCAATAACAATTCCTATAAGCCCCATAAATAATAAACTACCCATTTTGGTTAAATCTGTTTTTGTAGTATATCCCGCGGTAGCCATAACTCCAAATGTCATTGAGCTGATAAAAAATGTGGTAGCAATTGAAGATGTGGAGTATACGGAAAAAATAGTACTTAAACTTATCCCAGTTAGTGTTGAGTAGGCCAGAAAAATAGCTAATAATGTCTTTACATTGAATTTTTGTAATCCCATTCCCATTAAAAAAACCAATGCCAAAGGCGAAAACATGGTAATCCATCCAAATGTGGTAAAACTTCCTGTTACTGGAGAGATAATCCAAGTTTTCATTTCATCAGTCGCAAACCAAACTGCAGCTAATCCTGAAATAATAAGGGCGGTAAACATCAAAGAAAACACGTTAGCTACGTAATTTTTAGCCAGTGTTTTATTTATTGTGGTTGTTGATTCAAACGGTCTAATTTCTTCCATAATATATTTTTTGACAAATTAAGTACAATTTTGGCTAGAAGATGATATTTTAAGAAATTTTATAGTTGATCTTTTAGGTTGAGTAAAAATGACCTAACCTTGTGTAACTTGCTTACAATTTGCTTTTGATTTTCTAGATCTTCTGGATTGCCTTTCAATTTTTCTTTAGCTCCCTTCAAGGTATATCCTCTTTCTTTAACTAAAAAATAAATTTTCTGATAGTTATTTACATCTTCTTTGGTAAATAGACGGTTACCTTTTTTATTTTTTTTTGGTTTTATGATATCAAATTCTTTTTCCCAGAAGCGAATTAGAGATGCATTAACATTGAACATATCAGCTACTTCACCAATACTGTAGTATACTTTTGTTAAATCATCTAAATCTAATTTTACTTGTTCCATTACAGTGATTGATTTGGACGAGAAGAAATTTCAATTACTTTATCATATTCTTCCGGACTTAAGTCGTTAAAGAAAAAGTTGACCGGATTAATTTGTCTATTATTTTTAAATACTTCATAATGTAGGTGTGGTCCAGAAGATTGCCCCGTATTTCCCACAAAACCAATCAAGTCTCCTCTCTTAACTTTTTGACCTTTCCTACAATTATATTTGCTGCAATGAGCATACCTTGTTTTGTAACCAAATCCATGATTAATCATGATAGTTCTTCCATATCCACCGACCCAACCTACCTTTTCAACAATACCGTCTCCAGTAGCGTAAATTTCTGTTCCAATAGGGGCAGTAAAATCCATTCCCTTATGCATTTTGATAATTTTATAAATAGGGTGCATTCGTAATCCAAATCCAGAGGCAATTCTTGTTAAATCACGATTTGATACAGGCTGTATACTCGGAATGGATTTGATCATCTTTTGTTTTTCTTTAGTCAGATCAAATACCTCATCAAATGATTTTGATTGTGATGCGAGTTTTTTTTCAATCAGTTCAATTTTTTTTGATATTTCAATGACAAGATCACCATACTCCATGTTTTCATACTTTTTGTATTTCATGGAATTACCCCCTGTACCTAATTGCCTTTTGTAGTCAGGGTATGGATCAGTTTCAAAAATAGCGCGATAAATATTATCATCCCTTAGTTGAATGTCACCAAGGACTTCAAGTATTAGACTTAAATCCTTATTGAAAGAGGAAATTTCTTGTCTTAAGCTTTGATTTTCTTTGGCCGCTTCCTTTTGTATATAATTTCTTATGTTGTAAAAGGCAATAGAAAGAATTAAGAAGGAAAATACAACTGATGCTATAAGATAGTAGGAGAGCTTCTTGGTTCTGTCCCACAGTGTTAATTTTACTTCTTCATATTCAAGTGTGTCGGGGTTGTATTTATAATTTATGTTTTTCAAAGCTTATATTAATTCAAAAGTATCAAATTTTAATGAATTCGATTAGTTGTCTTTATATCATAAATCAACATATTAACTTTAATTACCAAAACAATATAAAAACCCATCTCTAGAAGCTACATAGATTTTCTCATCATATACAAAAGGTGTAGCTTCGAATGCTGTACTGTACGAGGCTAACAATTCCAATGTTTGATTAGTTGTAATTTTAAATAATTTTAATCCCTGATAGCCAGCAACTATCAACTTATCATGGATTAGAAGCGGAGTGCTTATGGAGGGACCAATGTTTATTTTATCTAGTAGTAATGGGCAAGGATAACGATATTTTTCATTTGGCCCTAGATTGGTAATTTCCTGATCAATTATTTTATGATTAATTAAATACAAATTCCCTTTTACACTAACAAATGCAGCTAATTTGGAACTTTTTTCATAAAAATCGTTTATAGCTGCACTTCCAACAATACCGCCTTCCCAGCTACCCTTTTCGTTATTTTCCACGGGGAAGAACCATTCAACACTTTCTATTCCGTATTTTTTAGGATTAAATTTAAATACACCTCCTCTTCCAATAATATATTGTTTTTCAATTGTTGAAATTACACAACTATCATCTGTAATTATGGCACTGCCATCAATGTCAGAACCCACATGAAATTCCCAATCAATGGTGTCTTTTAAAAAGTTATACCCGTAAATATGTCCGGACCCACTAGCTATGAATAGGTGGTTGCCGAGTTTGGACGGAGATGATTCTGTTACAAGATTATTTTTATGATCAAATATATCTTGTTTTGTAAATAGTTTATGTTCATGTAAAATGGGTGGTTGAAACATACTATCAACATATTGAACATGGTCAGGATCAGGATCTATGGCGGCTAATAATCCATTTTCAAGTCCAATGTAAAGTGTGTCTTCAATGATAAGGGGGGAACCATCTACATCTCGGCTGTAGCTCTTAGTCTTCTTTACATCAAATCGCCAAAGTTCTGATCCGTCAACTAATGAAATAGCTCTAAAACTAGGAATATGTTTTGTATTAATGTTTTTACCATAACCCAATTTACTGCCTTGAAAAATAATAAGTTCGTGCACTTTATTTTTTGCTTTTTCATTATGCCATATGGTACCTGTTCCTTTAATTGCATCATCAAATCGATATTGCCAAATTAAATTTCCATTTGAGGCATTAATTTTTTTTAAATGGTGATCTAACGAACCTTGAATTAGATATAAACTATCACTTTCTTTGTACAATAAAGGTTGTCCGGTCCATCCAGCTCCTGCCCAAATTTGATCTTCTATATTTTTAGAAATTGTAGTCTTTCCTTCACCTAAATAATGTTTCCAAATCAAATTAAGTGTATCTGGTGCCTTGTTACCGTAATAGTTTCTTCGTTCATTTCCAAGAAATGTCGGGTTAATCAGTTCAATTTTTTGAGAAACGGCTAAAATTGAAGTGCCTGTAAAAAGAGAAAGAAGACTTAGAATTTTAATCTTTTTCAGGTTGAATCTCAAATAAATTAGATTAATTTGCATCGTTTTAAATATAACTAAAAACATAAAAATAAAATTTGAAATAATTAAATTAGATCAAACCTTGGTTGATGAAGTCTACAGAAATAAGAAAAGCGTTTATAAAATTCTTTAAGAATAAAGACCATTTTATCGAATCGTCAGCTCCAATGGTGCTTAAGGATGACCCTACATTAATGTTTACCAATGCTGGTATGAATCAATTCAAGGACATTTTTTTAGGTTTTGATCGTCCAAAAAATAATCGCGTTGCGAACAGTCAAAAATGCCTAAGGGTTTCGGGAAAACATAATGATTTAGAAGAAGTTGGTGTGGATACGTATCATCATACCATGTTTGAGATGTTAGGTAATTGGTCATTTGGAAATTACTTTAAAGAAGAAGCCATCAATTGGTCTTGGGAACTACTGACTGAAGTATTTAAAATTGATCCGAATCTGCTCTATGTCACTGTTTTTGAGGGAGATAAAAAAGATGGAACTATGTTTGACAACGATTCTTTTACAATGTGGGAAAATCATGTTCCAAAAAATAGAATTATTAAATTCGGAAAAAAAGATAATTTCTGGGAAATGGGAAGTCAAGGACCATGCGGTCCATGCTCTGAAATACATATTGATTTAAGAAATGAAGATGAAAAATCAAAAGTTGATGGTTTACAGTTAGTTAATAAAGACCATCCGCAGGTAATAGAAATATGGAATTTAGTATTTATGGAATTCAATAGAAATGCTGCAGGAATTCTTGAACCTCTAGAAGATAAACATGTTGATACAGGCATGGGATTTGAGCGACTCTGTCGTGTTCTCCAAAATAAAAATAGCAATTATGATACGGATGTATTTGCTCCCATAATTGGCAAATTAGAAGAGTTGTCAAAAATGAAATATTTAGGTGGTGATGATAAAATATCAATTGCTTTCAGAGTAGTAGTTGATCATTTGAGAGCAGTATCATTTTCCATAGCCGATGGTCAATTACCATCTAATACCGGAGCTGGTTACGTAATAAGAAGAATTCTTAGAAGAGCAATTCGATACGGATATCAGTTTTTGAATTTTAAAACACCATTTATTAATCAACTCTTAGATGAATTAGTTTTATCCTTTGATGGTCACTACAATGAATTAGATGCTCAAAAAGAATTCATATCTAAAATCATTTTTGAAGAGGAGTCTTCTTTTTTTAAAACGTTAAGTTCAGGTGTAAAACGAATAGAAGAGATCCTTGATCAGTGTAAACTAAATAGGGTCCAGGAAATTTCTGGAAAACAATGTTTTGAGTTGTACGACAGTTTTGGATTTCCGATTGATTTAACCCGACTAATAGCTTCAGAAAATAATTTTTCAATAGACAAAAATGAGTTTGACCGTTGTTTGGAAGAACAAAGAGCAAGATCAAAATCTGATGCGCAGAAAGAAGTAGGGGACTGGACTAAGATCAGAGAAGATGATATTCAGGAATTCATTGGTTATGACCACATAAAAGCAGCTGTGAAAATCACCCAATACAGAACAGTTAAAATTAAAAAAGATGATCATTATCAACTCATTTTTAATCTCACTCCATTTTATCCTGAAGGTGGAGGTCAGGTTGGTGATACTGGATTATTAGTGAGTAAAAACGAAAAGATAAAAATCACAGACACAAAAAAAGAAAACGGAGTTATAGTTCATTTTGCTAAAGAACTGCCTAAAAATTTAGATTCAGAATTTATTGCTCAAGTGGATGAGAATGCAAGGATGAATTCGGCCAAAAATCATAGCGCAACCCATCTACTTCATTTTGCATTGAGAAAAATTTTAGGAAATCATGTGGAACAAAAGGGATCTTTAGTAAATAAGGAATATTTACGATTTGATTTTTCTCACTACGCCAAATTGAGTGAAGAAGAATTGGATGAGATTGAAAAATTAGTAAATGATGAAATAAGAAAGGGTCATCCCCTCATTGAAGAAAGAAATATTCCATTATTATTAGCTAAAGAAAAAGGAGCAATGATGCTTTTTGGGGAGAAATATGGAGACTCTGTTAGAACTATACAATTTGGAGAGTCCATTGAGCTTTGCGGGGGAATACATGTTAATTTGACTTCTCAAATAGGTCAATTTAGGATTATTTCTGAAGGTTCAATTTCATCTGGAATTAGAAGAATTGAAGCTTTCACTGGAGAAGAGGCTGACCATTACATAAATCAAAAACTGACCACACTTAAAAATATTAGTGATATCTTAAAACAACCAACTGATATTTTAGAAGCGGTAAAAAGCCTTCAGCTTAAAAATTCAGAGCTCAATAAAATAATTGAGGAAAATAGAAAAGCAGTTGTAAAACAAGTAAAATTAGATATTGTACAAAGTGCAGAAGATATGGGGCATTACACGTTGATGTATTTAAATACTCAATTAACTGCTGATGAGATGAAACAAATAAGTTTCCAAATAAAAGCTAAGCATGATAAAACAGTACTCTTATTAACTAGTGATATGAATGAAAAACCATTGATATCTTTGATGATATCTGATGATTTAGTAGAAGAAATGCAATGGAATGCTGGGCAGTTTATTATAGATCTCTCCAAGCTGATTAAAGGTGGCGGTGGTGGCCAAGCTTTTTTTGCTACTGCAGGAGGAAGTGATGTAAAAGGGTTAACTTTATTAAAAGAAAAGGCTAAATCACTTTTAAACTAGTGACTACAATAAAGACTAACATCGGTCTTTGTAATTTCTTTACCTGAAAGAATAATTAGTCTTTCAATTATATTCTTTAGCTCTCTAATATTTCCTGTCCAGTTTATTTCTTTTAATGCGTCTAAAGCATCAGCTTTTATTTCTTTTTTAGCTATCCCTTGATCTTTACATATTTGTACTAAAAAAAAAT
>ENA-OSEY01001815-OSEY01001815.1-marine-metagenome-genome-assembly--contig:-NODE-1815-length-14296-cov-3.265068_pt1 | contig 14296 bp, 14 predicted proteins | sample MGYA00248465_ERZ534230 | MGnify/ENA primary metagenome ERZ534230 (study PRJEB26409, sample SAMN06344110) | marine metagenome | isolation source: Sea water from surface | place: Atlantic Ocean:Southern...
ATTTTTTTTCAAGTTTCTTATTTTTTTCTTAAAATGCTTAAATGAAAAATCTTGATAAAATTTGATTTAATTGCTTTATTAAAGCTATTTTATTTGATTATAAGTACTTTTTTGTGCTTTTTTTAGCAATTTGTATTAATTATATAGTGTATAGAATAGTAATTTATAAAATATATATTTTATTAATACTTTTTACACTTTTATACAATTTTTTACAATTTTTTACATTTATTTTGTATTTATTACAATTTTTTGTTCTTTTTTTTCCTCTTTTTTGATATGTAATGTTATTTTTTAAATTTTAGAATTTTAAAAATATTATGCAGCACATAACATTTACTAATTGGGTTGATAAATTTGTAGAATGAAAAAATTAATTATTTCCTTATTAGTTTTGATAGCTAATTTATCATATGCGTCATTTCCAATTAATAGTATGTCAATTGATACAACTATTAATAAAAAGAGTGAAACATTAGAACAGTATCAGAAAAGATTAATAAAACAGGGGTTTTATAACTCTGAAGATGATATATTAAACACATTTACAAAAAAGAATAAGAAATCTAAAAAGTCATGGTTTTTACCTAGTTGGAAATTATGGCAAAAAACATTATTAATTATTCTATGTATACCAATAATAATAATTATTCATTTTATTATTTTTCCCCCGTCAATATCTTTTTCCTTAGACGCTAATGATTTCAATAGACATTAATGATTTTTTAAACTTTTGAAATTACTCAGATGTCTTTCAAGATCATATCTATAACAAAATCATCATCCCATTTTTTTTCTATTTGAGGTAGTTTCATGATTTTTTCCATTATTTGCTCTTGTTTCTTACCAACTTCCCAAGCTGTTGAATACTTGATATTTGAAAAGCTAACCATACTATACAGGGGTAACCATTTTTCTGGGTGCAATTTTGAGACTTTTTGTTCAATTTTCTTTTGTAATAAAAAACTAGGATCCGCTGTTTTATCTCTCATGACTATAAAATTGTGCAATGACAGATCTTGCAAACCATCACCCTCTGGCTTTCTATCAATTGAAAATTGATCAAAGCATTTTCCATAATTTTCTTTATAGATGTCTAGCATATCTGAAAGTATTCTGCAATCTTCAAAGCCAGCATTCATACCCTGACCATAGAATGGCACGGTAGCATGAGCTGAATCCCCAATAAGTAAAACATTTTTTTTGTTCCAGGGGTAGGTTTTTACTATTCCAAGCTCAGATGTAGGATTGGCCTGCCATTGCTCATAAAGATTGGGAACTAGTTCAGCAAAGTCCGGAAAATGCTTATTGAAATAGTGAATTGTTTCTTTCTCAGTATTTAAATTTTCAAATGAATCTTTTCCGTGTTTAGCAGCAAATAATGTACAGGTGAAGCTTCCATCTAAATTAGCAAGAGCTATAACCATAAAATTTCCTCTTGGCCATATATGTAGAGCTTCTTTTTCAATTAAGTAAGAATTGTTTGGCCCTGATGGTATCAAAAGTTCTTTATAGTCGTACTCTATTTTATTGTAATTATACATATGTCCTAGTTTTTCAACCATTTTAGATCTTACATTTGAAAAAGTACCATCTGCACCAACAATAAAATCAGCTTCATATGTTTTTTCTTGATCTACCTGCAAAAATGTAGCTTTTGTATTATTAAAATCTACATCAACACATTTTGAATTGAAATGTATTTCAGCTCCATACTTTTCTGCAAGATTTAGCATTAACAAATTAAGCTCTACTCTTGAAACAGAAAAAATTGCCTGATCAGATTCTCCATATTGTTGAAATGTTAAATTTCCTTTACTATCATGCATGACTCTTCTATACATTGGTATGGCAATTTTTTTAACATACTCATGAATATTAGCTTGTTCCAGGGATGTCCAACCTCTTTTAGACAATGCAAGATTGATAGATTTTCCAGCAGTAATCTTTTGAGTTCTTAAGTCTTTTCTTCTCTCAAAAAGTTGAACTGAATATCCTTTTTTAATAAGATGAATAGCACACAATGAACCAACTAGGCCAGCACCAATAATTATTACTTTTTTTTCTTTCATAATAATTTTTTTAGCGTTTGATAAAAATTAAATGCATCAGTAAAAGTATTGTATAAAGGAACAGGGGCTATTCTAATTACATCTGGCTCTCTCCAATCTGCTACGATACCATTTTCAGTCAAATTATTAAATAATTTTTTATCATAATTTTTTACTCTTATGGACAATTGACACCCTCTCATTGGGACATCTATAATCTCAATGTTTTTATTGTCAATGCTTTTAATTAAAAACTCTAAATAATTAGTTAGTGCTTTTGATTTTTTTATTAAATCATCCATTCCTACTTTATCAAAGATAGACAGTGACGCAAAGACTGGAGCTAGTGAAAAAATTGGTGGATTACTCAACTGCCATCCTTCAGCACTTTTGATTGGTTTAAATTTGTCATCCATTAAGAACCTTTCCTTTTTATTATGTCCCCACCAACCAGTAAATCTTGGAAGTTCCACATTGTGAAACCTTTCATTTACGAAAGCTCCTGCAATAGCGCCAGGTCCAGAGTTTAGGTACTTGTAAGAGCACCAAACAGCAAAATCGACATTCCATTTGTTGAGTTCTAATTTTACATTTCCAATTGCATGAGCTAAGTCAAAACCAACTACAATGCCATGCTCATGACCGACCTTTGTGATTTTTTGCATGTCAAATAACTGGCCAGTATAATAATTTACACCCCCGAGTAAGATTAAAGCAATTTCATTAGAGTTTTCTTTAATAATTTTCTCAATATCTTCCTGTCTAATATAATACTCACCTTTTCTTGGCTCAAGTTTGATTAATGCCTCATCAGCTTTAAATCCATGAAATTTAATCTGAGATTCGACTGCATAAATATCAGAGGGGAAAGCGTCCTTTTCTATTAAAATTTTAAATTTATTTTTTTCAGGTTTATAAAAAGATACCATCATTAAATGAAGATTAACAGTTAAAGTGTTCATAGCAATCACTTCACTACTTTTTGCACCAATTAACTTACTGTAGCTTGTACTCAACATCTCATGATATGGAAGCCATGGGTTTTTTGCATGAAAATGTCCCTCAACAGCAAGAGTTTTCCAGTCATCAATTTCCTGAATTATATATTCTTTTGTTTTTTTTGGTTGTAGTCCAAGAGAATTACCACAAAAATATATTAAATCTTTCCCTTGCTTGTTCTTGGGTATGAAAAATAAATCTTTATAACTTTTTAGGCTATCTTTTTGATCAAGCTCTTCACAAAATGATTTATCAGTACTATACTTCATTAACTTCAAAAATTATTGGTTTACTAGGCGCTGCATCAGAAACAAATGAAGGGGTTTGTATATTTAAAAGATATTTTCCATCAATAATATCGTTAGAGACAAATATCATTTCAGTGATAGTTTTTCCTCTTGCGGCCAAATTAAGTTTTTTATTATTTGTTTCCCAAAAAATATTATGACAAGTTAATTTACCATCATCTAGTAACCTATCAACAGAAGGAAAATCAACAAGTAAATGTTTTACACCTAACTCAACAATATAATTCATTGCTTCTATTGTAAAAAAGGGGGACTCATTAGCAGAATATTTTTTTTTCAACTTATTTTCATTATTTGGAACTGTTCTTATGATTAGCCCATCTAAAAATGAAGTGTCAACACTTGAAAGTTTACTTTCTATTTCTTTTTTTGTTACTACTAAATCATCATTATTTAAGCATGGTGAATAAGTTTCATTTGTTATAGAGGGTGTCAAAGTAATTAAAGTTGCTGGCATAAACATGTCTCTTAAAGAATCATTTATACTAACACGTTCGTCTGTAATATGACCTATACACTCAGTATGTGTACCGTTGCAGTGTGGAGTTAAGGTATAGGTTTCAAAATTACATGGACCTCCAAGCCTGGTATCTCCTACGAAACTGTTGTCTTTGTATGCAAAAGAACTAGCTTGATTAACGTTATAGGTATTTGGTTGCTCGCCGTTAAATTTTAAAGGAATAGATAAATCAGTAAATTTTTTAAAATTTATAAAATAAGATTTGGCACCAACTTTTATTTCAGCATTCATTTATTATGATTTAATCTTAATTGTAATTTAACCAGTTTAAAACATTCTTGTGCCAGATGTCTTTACCTTCTTGTTCCGTAAAGATACCTGTTTCTACAGCATAATCTAGTACCCTTCCTGGATATGAGGTTCCTACACCCTCCATCTCTCCCAATGGAAATGGATCATCTAAACCCATCATTATTTGACTTACTCCTACTCGCTTTTTAAGTAAGTCTAATGTATAAGAATCATGAACTAATGTATCAAAGAATAAATTTTTATGCCCTAGCGACTTCCTTGGGTCATGTAATTTTTCAAAGATATCAGGACGACCATCATATCCTTGAATTCTTCTCCCGTAATTCGCAATGCCTAGCATCCCTCCATGAGCAAAACAAACTCTTATTTTTGGAAATCGATTAGGGAGATCTCTTAAAGTGTATATATGTAAAGTATCAGCGCATTGAGCCATCATCCATATTAAGTGAAACCTCCAATACTCATTTTTTAAAGCTATCATTTTTTCTCCATCATAAGGATGAATTTGAATTGCTAGCTCATGTTTATTTGCAAGTTCGTATATAGGATCCAAATGCTTATCTGCAGTAGATAACCATTCACCTTTTTTGTTTAAAAAATGTGTTGGAAGACATAAAACTTTTAAATCGAGTTCATTAACACATCTATCAATTTCTCTCAATGCATGTTCCATGTATAATGGCTGTACAACAAATCCACAGGTAAAAATTTCGGGATAATCACTTTGAACTGAAGCATTAAAATCGTTTTGAAAAGTAATACCGTCTATACAATCTTGTTTTTCCCAACCATTACAATAAAGCTGAGAAAGGCATAACATTACTCCATGATCAATATTGTTTTGTCTCATCCACTCTATCTTTTCCTTTAAAAAAAAACTTGATCCAGTTATTGGTCTAGACCAATTTCCTTGCCTCATAAATTTTTTATCATTGTCAATCCAAAACAATTTCTTGTCTTTCATGAACTTTGGAATCTGATTAGGTTCCGGAAGTATATGTCCATGTCCATTAATTCTCATACAAAAGAATTTTATTCACTAACATACCTCTTATCAGCTTCCATTACTTCACCAGTTTTTGGGCACGTTCTCAATTTTTCACTTGAGTAAAATCTTTTAAAAACTGGCAAAAAGTCTTTTTCGATATTTGTTAAATGAAAGTACTCCTCGTAAAGTAATTCATTAGCAGTATCGGAGAACCACATCAACCCATCCCTATCATCTTTCTTTCTTTTTCTTTCAATTACTAAACCTATTGAACCTTCAGATCTAACTGGTGAGTGAGGTACTTTTGGTGGTAGTAAAAACATTTCTCCTTCATTAATTGGAACTTCAACAAGTTTACCATCTTGTTGAGTTTTAACAACAATACTTCCTTCAATCTGATAAAAAAGCTCTTCTGTTTCATTATAATGATAATCTTTTCTTGCGTTTGGTCCCGCCACAATCATTACTATATAATCTTCGGATTCAACATATAGATTTTTGTTTCCCACAGGTGGTTTTAAGAGGTGTCTATTTTCATCAATCCATTTTTGTAAGTTAAAAGGTTTTTTAATATTCATAATAAATGTTTTAAATTGTTGCTATTACTTTTAATTCTATTGCTATTGGTGTCGGTAACGACTTTATTTCTATTGTTGTTCTAGTAGGCTGATTATCTGAAAAATAATCAGCATAAATTTTATTGTACTTTTTAAAGTCATCTTTCATGTTAGTCAGAAAAACCTGTACATCAATTATCTTTTCCCAGCATGAGCCACAGTCCTCTAAAATAACTTTAATATTGTTAAAGACAGAGTGACACTGCTTTTCAATATCGTAATCTACTATTTTGCCTTCATTATTTAGAGTTACTCCAGGAATATCTTTGCTATCTAATGTTCGTGGTCCTACTCCAGATAAAAAGAGCAAGTCTCCAAACTTTCTTGCATGTGGATATAGCCCAACAGCCTGAGGTGCTCTACTGGAATTTAATTTTTCTCCGTTCATAAATTAAATTTTTACACAAATATTTTTTGGTTCAGTAAAAAACTTAAGTGAATTAAAACCTCCCTCTCTTCCCACACCAGAGTTTTTCATTCCTCCAAACGGGATTCTTAAATCTCTTAACAACCATGTATTAATCCAAATAACACCTGAGTCAATTTTAGCAGCCACTCTATGTCCTCTACTAATATCTTTAGTAAAGATAGATGCTGACAATCCAAACTCACTAGAATTAGCCATCATTATTACATCATCTTCACTTTCAAAAGGGATTAGTGTTACAACAGGACCAAAAATTTCTTCATTGTTAATTGAACAATCATATGCTAAATTTTCAAAAACTGTCGGTTGAATATAATAACCATTTTTAAGCTCTCCCTCCAGCATCAATCTTTCTCCTCCACAAAGTAAAATACCACCTAATTTTTTGGCTTCATTAATTTTTAATAAAATTTTGTTCATATGCTCCTCTGAAACGACAGCGCCTAAATGGCTATTAGAATTTTTTGGGTCACCAACAATGAGTTTTTTTGCTTTATCAACTAACGCAGATTTAAATTTTTCATAAATTTTATTTTGCACAAATACTCTTGAGCCACACAAACAAATCTGACCTTGATTAGTAAATGCAGCTCTTGAAGCAGTACTTACCGCTTTGTCAAAGTCACAGTCATCGAAGATTATATTTGGATTTTTACCACCAAGCTCTAGTGATAGTTTTTTAAAGTATGGTGCTGTTACTTTTGAGATGTGTTTTCCTGTTTCACTTCCTCCCGTAAATGAAACAATTGGCACATCCTGATGAGTTGTTAGAGCATCACCAAGCTTTTCTCCTCTACCATGTATTATATTAAGCACTCCTTTTGGGAAATTAATTTCTTTACAAATCTTACTCAGCAAATATGCAGTCATAGGCGTTATCTCAGAGGGCTTAGCTACAACTGTATTTCCTGTAGCTAAAGCAGGTGCAATTTTCCAAGTTAGTAGGTATAATGGTAAATTCCAAGGAGAAATACATGCAGCAACTCCAATTGGAACTCTGAGTGTATAATTAATTGCTTCTCCGTCCATCTCATGAACATCAGAGCTATCATGTAAAATAGCGCCAGCAAAAAATCTCAAGTTAGCTGAGGCTCTTGGTATATCAACTTTAGCTGCTAAGCTTAAAGGTTTACCGTTATCTCTACTTTCTGCTGCTACCAACATATCAAAATTTTCTTCAATAGCATCAGCTAATTTGTTCAAAATATCTGATCTTTCTTGCTTTGTAGTTTTACTCCAAAAAGAGTACGCAACCTTAGCAGATTTAACAGCTTCATTAACATCATCTGCACAAGAGTCAGGAACTAAACTATATGCTTTACCACATGATGGATCTATATTTTCAATATAGATTTTTGAGCTTGGTTCAATTAGTTCTCCGTTTATATAATTTAAAATTTTTTCCATTACAAGCTAGTAGTTCTTCCACCGTCAACTGGCAGATTAATACCATTAATGTAGCTAGCTGATGGACTACATAAAAAAGCAATAGCATCCGCGACCTCAGCCGCTTCTCCAAATCTATTAGCTGGCACGCTGGAAATCATTTTTTTAGTAATCTCTTCGACACTCTTATTTAAGGTTTTAGATTTTGTCTCAATTAAAGTTTTTAATCTATTTGTATTAGTAAAGCCTGGTAAAACGTTATTAACTGTGATTCCATGTTCAGCCAACTCAAAAGAAAGAGTCTTCGCCCAATTTGCAACTGCTGCTCTAATTGTATTTGAAACACCCAAGCCAGGAATGGGAGATTTAACAGATGTTGAAATAATATTTACAATTCTTCCAAACCCTTCTTTTTTCATGCCCTCAACAACATGCTGAACAAGAATATGATTGTTAATTAAATGCATTTCGAAAGCATTATTAAATTCATTTAGATTTGCATCAATGAGCTTGCCTGAAGCAGGGCCACCGGTATTATTGATTAATATATGAATAGGTGATTTAATCTTTTTAATTTCTTGTTCGAGCCTGCCGGAATTTTGAAAATCAATACATATATAATTATGAACTTGACCCTTGGTATTATCTAAACGCTGTGATATTTGTTTAAGTTTTGTTTCGTTTCTGGCAAGCAAATAAATATTTGCACCAAGTTTAGCTAGCACTTCAGCAGTTGCCAAACCTATTCCTTGAGTAGATCCACAAACAACTGCATTCAAATTGGTTAATTCTAAATTCATAATTAATTACTAAATCCTAGTTTGCTTTTAATTTTATCTGGTAATTCTGGCATAAAAGATCTTGAAAGCAGCAAAGTTGATATCTTTGAAATATCGTTAAATATTCTGTTCTGATAAACAGTATTTTTGAGATAATCTGCTCCGTCACTACCTCCAGTTCCAATTTTTTTACCTAACATTTTATCAACCATTTGAGCATGTCTAAATCTCCAATTTGAAATGATATGATCAATATCTAATAGATTTTTAAGAAATCTGTAAGGCATGTGAAGTATAGGTTGGTCCTTGTATTGGAAAATAAGCAGTGCTGATATTAAAGCATTCTTTGAAAAAGCGTTTGAGTTTTTTTCTTCAAAGCTAGCTTTTGATACTATCTCTTTATAATATTCTTTTGATCCCTCCAACATTTTGATCCTAATGTTCTTTTCGTTGTCCGTGAGAATATCACTGGACTTAATACTATTCATTTCTTTACTCATCATATTTTCAATTGCTGAAGTGTAATGTTCCACAAAATCAAAATCCTCGTAATTGACAAATGGATTTCTATTTAACCATTTTTCAACTAAATCAAAAATTGATTGCTGATCTTCTAATGTCAAGATTTCTTTTTTCTCTTCTCCTGAAAACTGATCGTGATATGGACAGTTTCCAAAAGAATGTCTTTGATTAATTTTCAATCCAAGCATAACTTCGATTTTTCTAAACTGATGACTTTGAAAGCCTGACGCTGGCGAAAGATAGTCTCTAAAATCGAGAAAGTCGATTGAAGTCATTGTTTCTAATACATCAATCTGTTTAACTAGCAAGTTCAATATTTCTTTTATCCGATCCGTTCTTTTTACAACTTTGATAATCTCTTTTTCATCAATTTTTTCGTCTTTGATAGTGTCTTTGACTGATTTGAGCTCGTGAATAATTTGTTTAAACCAGAGCTCATAAGCTTGATGAATAATTATAAACAACATTTCATCATGTGACTCATCACCTAATTCTTTGCTCATTGGAAACTGAGCATGAAGAATTTTATCTAGCTTTAAGTAATTTTGATAATGTAAGGCTGTTTTTTTTAAATCTACCAATTAATATTTTTCATTAAAAATACTAAAGATGATTAGATTTCAAAACCATTTAGGATAAAAAGTATTGTAGGCATGAGTATAAATATTCCCTCAAACAAAAATGAACATTTTTGTGATGTAAATTGATTGCTTTTTAAAAACAAAAATACAGATAGCAAAATCGTAGTAATCAAGAAAGTAAGAAAGAATTCTAAATCAACATAATTAAAATGCCAAATTATGAATATTATGAGAGTTGAAATTGATGATAATATAATAGATAATATTTTTGATTTTTGAATTCCTAGCTTTAATGGAATAGTTACAAGTTTAGACTTGTCAAATTCTATATCCCTTATATCAAAAGGAATCGTTATCGCAAAGACTTTCAAATAGATTGCTGAGAAAATTAATATTACTTTTTCGTCTATTGGAACTAATAATTCGAATGCAGGTAAAAAAACTGAAAAGAATGACCAAGCAAATGCAATCATAAATATTTTAAAATATTTAATCTTTCTAAAATGTGAATAAAAAATGATGAATGGAGCTAACACAATAAAGCTTATTGCGGAACTTAAACTTAAATTAAGCAATAAATAAATTAGAATAAAAAGAAGTAATATAAAGAGTAATTTGTTAAGATTTAATTTATTCATCACAATTAAATCCTGATTATCATTTTCTTTTAAATTATTTATAAAATTATAGGCTAAAAAACAAGAGAAAAAGGATAGTAATAAAATTTTAAATGAAAAAAAATTTAGTCCAATCATAATGAGTAAACATAGAAAAGAAAAGGAAATAGAAACCCAAAAATGATAGCGAACTAAATATTTAAATAAAGATTTAAAAAACAATGTTTACAATCTTTCCTGGAACAATAATTATTTTTTTTGGAGATTTCCCTGATAAATAATGTGCTGTTTTTTCATTTTCTAAAACACATTTTTGAATGTAGTCCTTATCTGAATCACTACTAAAATCCAGTTTGAATCTAGTTTTGCCATTAAATGAAATTGGATATTGAATATTTTTCTTTAATATTTTATTTGGATCATAATCAGGCATTTTAGCAAATGCAACAGAAGTTTTATTTCCTAATTTTTGCCAAATCTCCTCAGCAATATGGGGCGCGAAAGGTGAAAGTAAAATCGTAAAGTCTTTTACTATGGATCTTTTATTACATTTTAGATCTCTGAGTTTGTTTAAACAAATCATCAAAGAACTAACAATAGTGTTAAATGAAAATCTTTTCAAATCCTCATTAATTTTATTAATTGTTAAATGTATAATGTTTAACTCTTCATCACTTGGCTGATCATTTGAAACAAAGAAGCAATCTTTATCATCGTGAACTAAATCCCAAAGTTTTTTTAAAAAATTATGTACGCCGGTAATTCCGTTTGTGTCCCAAGGTTTATATTGTTCTAATGGACCTAAAAACATTTCATATAATCTTAGAGTATCTGCTCCATATTTTAAAATTAGTTCATCTGGAGTTTGAGTATTGTACTTAGACTTACTCATCTTTTCAACTTCAAAACCACAAACATATTGTTGTTTTTCATTTAATATAAATCTAGAATCTTTATATTCATTCTTTGATGACCTGAAAGATTCAACATTAAGAATATCATTTTTTACAAGATTAATATCGACATAAAGCTTTATACAGTCATAGTTATTCTTTAAATCAAAGCTTACAAAAGTATTTTTGTTTTTTAATTTATAAACAAAATTTGACCTTCCTAAAATCATCCCTTGGTTAATTAATTTTTTGAAGGGTTCATCAAAAGGTATTTTTTGAATGTCAAATAAGAACTTAGTCCAAAATCTGGAATACATCAAATGACCAACAGCATGCTCGGCACCACCAATATATAAATCTACTTGGTTCCAATAGTTTAGTTTTTTAGCATCACAAAAAATCTTATCATTTTTTGGATCAATAAATCTTATAAAATACCATGATGACCCAGCCCACCCAGGCATTACATTATAATCTAATCTATCGCCACGAAAAACATTCCAGTCTTCTTTCTTTGCACGCGCTAGAGGAGGTAAACCTTCGTTAGTTGGTTTGTATTCATCAATTTCAGGTAAAATAGGAGTTTCATTATCTGGAAAGATCTTTGGAATGTCATTTTCATAATAAACAGGAAATGGTTCTCCCCAATATCTTTGCCTACTAAATATGGCATCTCTTTGTTTGAAGTTGATTCTGCTAAAACCTAATTTTTTACTCTCTAAAAAACTAACTATCCTCTGTGAAGCTTCATTTGATGACAATCCATTTACAAAATCTGAGTCTTTTAAAATTATTTCTTTTTCTTCGTGTGCAGATTTGGAAATATCAACTCCCTTGAAAATATTTTTAATTTCTAAATCAAATTTATTTGCAAATGACCAATCTCTTTGATCACCACAAGGTACAGCCATAATTGCTCCAGTCCCATAGTCTATCAACACGTAGTCAGAAATCCAAATTGGTATCTTTTTATTAGTTATTGGATGTAAAGCATACATTTCAGAAAAAACACCAGTAATTAATTTAGACTTTTTTCTTTCAATTTCTGTTTTTTGCTTGCACTCTTTAACATAAGCTGAAACATGTTTACTTTCAATAAATTCTTCAATTATTGGATGCTCCGGTGACAAAACCAAAAAGGTTACTCCAAAAATGGTATCTGGTCTTGTGGTATATACTTCAATTGATGCATTTTCCTTTTCATCAATCTTAAAGAAAATAGAAGCTCCAGTTGATTTTCCAATCCAATTTTTTTGAATCTCTTTGATTGAGCTTGGCCAGTCAATTTTATTTAAATCCTCAAGCAGTCTATTAGAGTATGCAGTAATCCTAAGGGCCCATTGTTTCATTTTTCTTTTAATAACAGGGTACCCTCCTCTTTCTGAAAAACCATCCTTAACCTCGTCATTTGCCAAAACTGTTCCTAGTTCTTCACACCAGTTTACTGTGGTTTCAGTTAAAAATGCTAACCTAAATTTTTGCAAAATGTTTTCTTTTTCAGAATCAGAAAAATTCATCCATTCAATGTTTGTAAATGGATAGATTTTTGAGCTGCTGAAAGCAAAATCTTTGGAAAATCCATTTAATTTAAACTCGTCAATCAAGTTAGAAATTGACATAGCTTTATCTTCCTTTAATGAGTAAAAACTGTCATATAGCCTTCTAAAAATCCATTGAGTCCATCTGTAAAATGAACTATCTGAAGTCAATATTTTTCTATCCCAGTCGTATGCAAAACCCATTTTTTTTAGCTGTTTATCATAGCGCCTTGTATTTACAGCAGTTGCTTTGGCAGGATGTATTCCGGTTTCAATAGCATATTGTTCAGTTGGCAATCCAAATGAATCATAGCCCATTGGGTGTAATACATTATATCCATTTAGGATCTTATACCTCGCATATATATCTGAAGCAATATATCCAAGAGGATGGCCAACATGTAGCCCTGATCCTGAGGGATAGGGGAACATGTCAAGAACATAGAACTTAGGCTTACTTGAATCTTGCTTAACAGAAAAAGTTTTGTTTTTTTCCCAAAAATGTTGCCATTTGTTTTCTATTTCAATAAAATTATACTTCAATATTTTTGAAAGTTCTTGATTTGGGTAAAGATAAATACTTTATTTATTTTAGCAGTGATGAACAAAAAAAGTAATTCATTGCTGAAGCTGAGGCTAATCACGTCTTCTGCTTCAATAGTTATAAGCCTTAGTTTGGTACTTTATGTAATTGGACTACTTGCTTATATTCTAATAAATACTAACAGTTTCTCAAAAAAAATTAAAGAAAATATTACGTTTTCTATTCTTCTTAAAGATAGCGCCAAAGAAATTGATATTGTTAAGTTTCAGAAATACATTGACGCTGAAGATTTTGCAAAAAATAGTGTATACATAAATAAAGATGAAGCAACTAAAAATTTAATTTCTGAACTTGGAGAAGATTTTACTGATTTTTTAGGATATAGCCCTCTACTTGCTTCCATTGATTTAAAATTAAAAGCTGAACACACCACCTTTGAAAAAATAAAACAATTAGAGGCAGAGCTAATGCAATTTGATATTGTACAAGAAATTTATTATCACAAAAATTTAGTTCAAAATATAAATACCAATATCAATAAAATATTGATGTTTCTCTCTTCATTTTGTTTGCTTTTATCTATAATTTCTATTGCGCTAATTAACAATTCTATTAGATTAACAATATACTCTAAAAGATTTGTGATCCAAACCATGTCTCTAGTTGGAGCAGCAAACTGGCAAATTCAAAAACCGTTCTTGATAAAAAGCTTAACCCAGGGAATGTACAGTTCGATTTTCGCAATTTTTTTAATGATTGGAAGTATTCAACTAATTCAAAAGGAAACAGCATCTATATTGAATGTTAATGATTTTAAACTTATAAGCTTTATTTTTATTTTTATTTTTGTTTCAGGACTATTTTTGAGCTGGCTTTCAACATTTTTTGCGGTTAGAAAATACGTTAGAATTGATGAACATAAATTATACAAACAATAATGGATTTTGCATTTAAAAAAAAGAATTTTATTTTACTAATTACTGGTATTTTATTTATTGCAATAGGTCTAATTCTCATGTCAGGAGGAGCATCTGAGGACCCTGAAGTTTTTAATTATGAAATATTTAATTTCAGAAGACTTACCTTAGCTCCTATTATAATAACAATTGGCTTTATTATTGAGGTTTTTGCAATTATGCTTAAGTTTAAAGACTAGTTTTTGTGGAATTTCTAGAAGCAATAATACTTGGAATTATCCAAGGCTTAACTGAATTCTTGCCTGTTAGCAGTAGTGGTCATTTAGAAATTATTAAACATATTTTTGGTAATGATAA
>ENA-OSEY01001816-OSEY01001816.1-marine-metagenome-genome-assembly--contig:-NODE-1816-length-14294-cov-8.388338_pt1 | contig 14294 bp, 12 predicted proteins | sample MGYA00248465_ERZ534230 | MGnify/ENA primary metagenome ERZ534230 (study PRJEB26409, sample SAMN06344110) | marine metagenome | isolation source: Sea water from surface | place: Atlantic Ocean:Southern...
GGTTGGGAAAAAGCTTGGGCAAAACGCGAGCCAAAGAAGGAATATCAAATAATAATCGTGGGTGGTGGAGGCCATGGACTCGCAACTGCCTATTATTTGGCTAAGAATTATAATATCACGGATATTGCTGTGATAGAAAAAGGTTGGATTGGTGGTGGAAATACGGGGCGTAATACTACTATAATCCGTTCCAACTATTTGCAAGAAAGCTCCATTGGTATTTATGAAAAGTCTCGATTTCTATATGAGACGCTTTCGCAAGATCTCAATTATAATATTATGTTTAGCCCCAGAGGAGTACTAATGCTTTGCCAGACAGAGCATGAATTGAGAGCGATGAAGAGAACATCGCATGCAAATAGAATTAATGGGGTAGATACCAAAATGGTTACTCCAGAGGAGGTAAAAGAAATAGTGCCAATTATTAATATCGATGGGCCAAGATTCCCAGTTCTAGGAGCACTCTGGCAGCCTAGGGGCGGAACAGCACGCCATGACGCTGTGGCTTGGGGATATGCTAGAAAGTGCTCTGACTATGGCATCGATATTATAGAGCAGTGTGAGGTTATTGGAGTAAAAAAGAAAAGAGAGAAAATCGTGGGAGTGGAAACTACCAAAGGAAACATAAAAGCAAAAAAAGTTTGTTTTGTCGCGGCAGGTCATTCCAGTGTTCTGGCTGATTTAGCAGGCTTCAGATTGCCGATTGAGTCAGTGGCTCTCCAAGCATTGGTGTCGGAGCCAATAAAGCCCATCATAGATTGTGTTGTTATGGCTAATACGGTACATGGATATTTAAGTCAGTCTGACAAAGGCGAGCTCGTTATAGGCGGTGGAGCCGATGGATATAATAACTATAGTCAACGAGGAAGCTTTCTCCATATTGAAGAAACAGTGCGTGCTTTGGTCGAGACTTTTCCGGTAATAAGTCGTTTACGACAACTGCGACAATGGGGGGGAATAGTAGATATGACAGGCGATAGATCTCCGATAATTTCTAAAACTCCTGTTGATGGTTTGTATATAAATTGTGGATGGGGAACTGGGGGGTTTAAAGCTATTCCAGGTTCAGGTTGGGCTACGGCAGAAATGATTTATAATGAGCAACCGGGGAAGTTGGCATCTCCATTTTCAATAGATAGGTTTTCAGAAGGAAGACTAATAGATGAGAGCGCTGCGGCAGCAGTAGCTCATTAAAGGAGAGTAATGTTAAATTTATTTTGCCCTATTTGCCAAAGAGATTGTGATGAAACAGAGTTGAGTTGTGGCGGTCAAGCCCACTTAATAAGAAGAGATCACGCTTCAAGCGATAAAGATTTCTATGAATATCTATACGAAAGAAAAAATGATAAAGGTATTATTTTTGAGCGGTGGAGGCATGTTTATGGTTGCGGAAAATGGTTCCATACAGCTAGATGTACCCTTACCAATCAAGTATTTGGCTCGTATTCAGCTAAAGAGGTGCAACCACCCAAATCTATTTTAGCAACCATTCGGCGTTCGAGAGTTGATTTCAAGGGTTGGGTAAAATGAGTTCTAGACTGCCACAGGAAGGTTCTCGGATAAACAGAGAAAAAACAGTTGATTTCAGATTTAATGGAAAAAATCTTAAGGGTTTTTATGGTGATACTGTTGCATCTGCTCTGCTAGCCAATAATGAAATGTTCGTGGCAAGATCCTTTAAGTACCATCGGCCACGAGGTATTTTCTCGGCGGGTGAAGAAGAACCAAATGCCCTTATGGGAATAGGAGAAGGGCCTTTTTTCGAACCGAATATCAGAGCCACGGAGGTAAAACTTAAACAAAATATGAATGTTGCTTCGCAAAATCACTGGCCGTCGTTAAAATTTGATTTTCTTTCAATTAATAATTTATTCTCTAGGTTCTTTGCTGCAGGCTTTTACTATAAAACTTTTATGTGGCCAAGAGCAGCATGGAAGTATCTCTTCGAGCCAATGATTAGAAGAGCATCCGGGTTAGGAAATGCACCAAGAGAGTATGATGAAGAGCATTATGAACATATTTATCACCATACAGATGTACTAATAATCGGAGGTGGATTAGCAGGCATAACGGCTGCTAAAGCACTTAGAGACAGAGGCCTTTCAATAATGCTTTGTGAGAAAGATTGTGTGATTGGTGGAAGGTACCTAGAGGATTCTAAAATAGAGGAGAAAGACCGATACAAGAAGTTTCATGAAAAGAGTATAGGAATTTTGAAAAAGTCCAAGGATATTTCTGTAAAATTAAATACCACTGTTACTGGTATTTTCGACCATGGTTTTGTATTGGCTTATGAAGAAAATCAACATAGCAATACAGCTACTAAAAAAGCATTATGGAAAATTCGAGCAAAAACAATTATTCTTTGTACTGGAGCCATTGAAAGACCAATAGTATTTCCAGATAACGATTTGCCTGGGATAATGTTGGCTGCTTCAGTTCGTGATTACTTGCAAAAATATGGTGTTTTATTAGGTGACCGGTTAGTACTTACAACCAATAATGACTATGCGTATAAAACTGTGATTGAACTCAAACGCAGAGGCATTGATATACCGGTGGTGCTAGACGCAAGGGCGTCATCTGATAACCCAATCATCAAAGAGGCCAAAGGTTTAGGTGTTAGAATACTATTTGGGAAATGTATAGGTAAGGTAGAGGGTAAAAGAAAAGCGTCCGCCATAGGTATTTGTTCTGTAAATGGTGAAGGTACAATTGAAGAATTGATCCCCTGTAATGCAATAGCGGTGTCTGGTGGATGGACGCCAAATGTAAATCTTTGGTCACATTGTGGAGGAAAACTTCTATGGGATGGTGAATGTGGGTTTTATAAACCTGATCCTGAAAACACGCCAATGGGTAGGGAAGGTGAAACCAATATGCTAGCTCTTGGTGCTTGTGCAGGCGTCTTTAGTAATTACGATATCCAAGACCAAGTCCCACGCAAAATCAATCAATTGGCCTCGCGCCTAAAGATCAAGTCAAAACGATACATTGAGACAAACGTATTTTCTAAAGAGCCAGAAAAAAAGACAAAACCAATTTTTGTATTACCTCATGGGGCGTCAAAAGACAAACAAAAAAGGATGTATATTGATTTTCAAAATGATGTGAAGGTTAGTGATTTGCAACTTGCTGTTCAAGAAGGGTTTGAGAATGTAGAACATGCAAAAAGATACACCACCTTAGGAATGGCAACTGATCAAGGTAAGACATCAAACATTAATGGCATTCACGTATTATCACAAAGCTTAGGAAAACCTGTTGATAAAATTGGGCACACAACTTTTAGACCGCCATATAAACCAATTCCACTCGGATTAATTGCTGGCCAGTATGCAAAAAAACTGTTTAAGCCTGTTAGAAAAACTCCTATCGATAAATGGAATTTGTTAAACAATGCAATATGGGAACCCGTAGCAGATTGGAGAAGAGCATACGCATATCCCAAAGGTAATGAAGGTTTGGAGGAAACACTAAGTCGCGAAGTTTTAAGCGTTAGAAAAAATGTTGGTCTTCTTGACTCATCAACTCTTGGTAAAATTTTGGTCAAAGGACCTGATGCTGGTCGATTCTTAGATTTAATTTACACAAATATGATGTCAACTCTAAAAGTTGGAAAATGCCGATATGGTCTAATGTGTAATGAGGCAGGTTTTGTTTTTGATGATGGTGTTGTCGCCCGACTCAATGATCAATCATTTTTATGTCATACAACATCTGGGGGTGCAGATAGGGTCTATGCCTGGTTAGAGGAATGGCTTCAGACAGAGTGGCATCACTTAAAGGTATTTATAGTCAATTTAACCGAACAATATTCACAAATAGCAGTTGCAGGACCAAAATCTAGGGAGCTTTTACAAACCTTCAAGTCGATTGATTTATCCGCAGAAAAACTTCCTTTTATGAACTTCATAGAAACTAATATTGATGATATATGGGTAAGGATTTACAGAATATCTTTCTCAGGTGAACTATCTTACGAATTAGCGGTTAATTCCAATCAAGCTGAAGAGTTATGGAATAAGCTTATTAAGGTGGGAAAGAAATACAAAGTACAACCGTACGGAACTGAGGCACTGCATATTCTAAGGGCTGAGAAGGGATTCATAGTTGTCGGAGATGAAACAGATGGTACCGTTACTCCACACGACTTGGGAATGGAGTGGATTGTTTCGAAAAAGAAAAAAGACTTTATAGGAAAAAAAGCATTTAGTCTGCCACATTTAAATTCTAGTATTAGAAAGCAGCTCGTTGGCATACTGACCCTTGATACAAACAAAGTTCTCCCGGATGGATGTCACGCCGTAGAAGATGGTAAAGCTATTGGACACGTGACCTCTACTTATTTCTCGCCCACCTTGAAAAGATCAATAGCACTTGGATTAATAGAGAATGGTAGGTCTAGAAAAGGATCAACCTTAGAGTTTGAGATTTCGTCCAAAGAGTCTATCTTTGCAAAGATTGTAGATCCTAATTTCTATGACCCAGAGGGTGCCAAACAAGATGGATAAAATAAAGGGCGATACATTTGTAGACGTTTATTTAATTGGATCAATAAAGTCCTTTAATATACGAGTAGATCATAGGGATAAAAAAAGCCTTAATGTTATAAAAAAAAATATTGAAGAAAAGCTTCCATCAATTCAAAATGCAACAGAGAGAAATGGCTTAACGCTTTGCTGGGTTTCAAATGATGAGTATCTCTTATTAAATCAAAAAAAAGAAAACGATACATTGCTTAATGAATTTCAAAAGCAGATGAACTTGACAACTGGAGTTGCTGAAAACACCACGGATCTAAGAGTTTGGTTCTTAATAAAAGGTAATAGAGCATTAGATATATTGCGAAAAGGGGTCCCTTTAGACTTAGAAAAATCAAAAATATCAAAAAGTAATTTTCTAAGAACAAGATTGGGTGAAATACAAATTAATATTTTATTTAAATCGCTAGATGAAATACTTGTTTCGGTTTTAAGATCTCACAAAGATTATATGATTGAGTGGTTCGAAGTATGTACCAGGCGTGGAACTGAAATTAATTTTGATCTTTAATTCCAGTCATCCAAGAGGCTTCTAGGTTTTGGATTGCGTTTATTCTTTGCTCAGGAGAAGGATGACTAAGTGTCCAAGTGACGTTGGATGAAACTATACCCGTTAATTGCTCTAATTTCTTCAGTAGGCTAATTTGTGGAGCAGTACCAATTCCGGATTTAATTAGTAGAGCAGCAGCATATGAGTCTGCTTCAAATTCATCTTTTCTAGAAAGCCCAGATATGAGGACTTGAGATAGGAATCTCCCAATTATTGCTCCAATGTATGGTAATAACCTACTGAGAATCGTCGAGATCACCATAGAGATTGCGCTTATTGCAGAAAAAGTGATCAGACGTTTTTTTGTATGTCCTAGGGCTAAGTGCCCTAGCTCGTGTGCGATAACTGAAGTCAGTTCAACTCCCGAAACCTTGCCTAACTTGTACTGGTTGATAAAGCCCTGTGTAATATAGATATTACCATTAGGCGTCACTAAACCATTAATTTGTTTCTCATTCAGAACAAACACCTGTAACTTGCCCAAGTCAAGTATTGATTGAAACGCTTTTAAATAATTGTCAATCACAGGGTCATGGAAAATTTTTGATTTTTTCTCAAGCTTCTTGCTTAAACTTTTGGATGAATAAATAGATCCTATGTAAAAGACAGATATTAACACAACTATGGGAATAATCTTTGTAATCATTTTGATTATGAAAGATGTCTCATGCCCTCTTTCAAGCCATTTAGGGTGAGAGGAACCATTTTATCTTCAAATATGTCTTTTATAATATGAGTTGAATGTGTGTATTCCCAATGGTCTTTATTGGTTGGGTTTATCCATAAATAGTTAGGCCATTTTGTAATGGCTCTTTCGAGCCATGTTCTTCCTGACTCAGCATTATAATGTTCGTTGGCTCCACCTGGATATTCTATCTCATAAGGGCTCATTGACGCATCTCCAACGAAGATACATCGATAATCCTTACCATATGTATTCATTACTTCTGTCGTGGGCGTTTGTTCAGTCCACCTCCTATGATTGTTTTTCCACACTCCTTCGTAGAGACAATTATGAAAATAATAGTACTCAAGATGCTTAAATGCTGTCCTAGCTGCCGAAAATAATTCTTCGACCTGTCTTATATAGGCGTCCATTGATCCACCAACATCAAAAAATATTATCACTTTAATAGCATTTCTACGTTCAGGTCGAGTTCTGACATCGATAAAACCACTTTTAGCCGAGGAGCTTATGGTATTCTCTAGATCTAGTTCTTCATCTGCACCATCTCTTGCCCATCTTCTTAGTCTTTTAAGAGCTATTTTCATTCCTCGAGTACCGAGCTCTATATCACTATCAAAATTCTTAAACTCTCTTTTATCCCAGACCTTAACAGCACGCTTATGCCTACTTTCATGTTGTCCAATACGAATTCCCTCTGGATTATAACCATAGGCCCCAAAGGGTGATGTACCCGCCGTACCTATCCATTTGTTTCCTCCCTGATGGCGATCCTTTTGTTCCTCCAATCGCTTCTTCAATGTTTCCATTAGTTTTTCAAAGCTACCTAAGCTGTTTATCTTTTCCATTTCTTCCTTAGATAAAGTCTTCTCAGCCAGTTTTTTTATCCATTCATTTGGAATTTCAATTTTTTTGAAAACTTCTTCAATTTCAATGGCCTCGAGCCCTTTAAATACATGCGAAAAAACCTGATCGAACCTATCAATATGTCTCTCGTCCTTAACAAGAGAGGTGCGGGCTAAATAGTAAAAATCGTTTACATCAAAAATTGCTACACCTGCAGTCAATGCTTCCAAGAACGTCAAATATTCCCGAAGTGAAACGGGTATTTTGGCGCTTTTCATTTCGTCAAAAAGATTTAAAAACATGATGAACCTTTGCTACTTACCAAAAATAATTGCGATGACGATACCGAGTACAAAGAACATTATAGAAATTACTGTGGATCTATGCAAGATATCCAGTAGTTTACGTTTTCGGTTTAACAGTATGCCCAATACAAAGCCAACTATGGTCATTATAATTAAAAACATTTTCTTTAGTTGCTCTCATTATTCCTTCTGGCCATAAAAGCAAGTCTTTCAAAAAGATGAACATCTTGTTCGTTTTTTAAAAGCGCACCATGTAACTTTGGCAAAATATTTTTGCCATCCATCTTGAGGTCATCAGCCTCAAGTTCCTCAACCAACAATAGTTTCAGCCAGTCTAACATCTCTGAAGTAGATGGCTTCTTTTTTAAACCTGGAACTTCTCTAACTTCAAAAAACTGATTAAGTGCAGCATCTAACAAGTTTTTCTTCACTTTAGGAAAATGAACATTGACTATCTCTTCAAGGATCTCTTTTTCAGGAAACTTAATGAAGTGAAAAAAACATCTTCTTAAAAAAGCATCCGGTAATTCTTTTTCATTATTTGAAGTTATTATTACGATAGGGCGGTTAGCTGCACTAATTGTCTCTCCTGTTTCATAAACAAAGAACTCCATTTTGTCTAATTCTTGAAGCAGATCATTCGGAAATTCTATGTCTGCCTTGTCTATTTCATCTATTAAAAGAACGGCTTTACTATTTGCCTCAAACGCCTCCCATATTTTTCCTTTTTTAATATAGTTTTTTATATTTTTAACTCGTTCATCACCAAGCTGACTGTCCCTCAATCTGCTTACAGCGTCATACTCATATAGTCCCTGTTGAGCTTTGGTTGTAGATTTAATATTCCATTCAATTATTGGAAGTGAAAGACTCTCGGCAATTTGTCTTGCAAGTTCAGTTTTTCCTGTACCGGGTTCTCCTTTTACTAAAAGAGGGCGCTCTAGAGTTATCGATGCATTAACAGCCAAAGTTAAGTCATCTGTGGAGATATATTTTGATGTACCTTCAAACTTCATAAAATTTCCTTTCCAATCCAATAAAATTTTTAAATCTTATAGTGACAAACGCTAAAATTTATATTATCGAATATATAGTAGCTTAATTTTAATCTAATACTTTTGGGGGGATTATGGGTTTAGATTTCGTAAAGTCAAAAGAATTTTTACATGAAGGTTATAAGCCATCTGAAGAAGAGCCTTTCATGAACGAAAATCAAGTTGAATATTTTAGAGAAAAACTCCTTGATTGGAAAAAGTCGATACTTTCTGAGAGTAAAGATACGATTAAAGGAATGAAAGAGGAGACAAGAAATATTCCAGATGTTGCTGACAGGGCTTCAGAAGAAACAGATCGGGCGTTGGAGCTAAGAACTAGAGATAGACAGAGAAAGCTTATTTCTAAAATTGATGCTGCTTTAAGAAGAATAGATGATGGTTCTTACGGCTATTGCGAAGAAAGCGGCGAACCTATATCTTTAAAAAGATTGGATGCGCGTCCTATAGCAACGTTAAGTGTTGAAGCTCAAGAGCGACACGAGAGGCGCGAAAGAGATCATAGGGACGATTAGACTAGAAGAGAATTTGGGTCTCAACAAATCAAAAAGTTTTAAAGTAGCAATTATAGGGGGAGGCGTATCCGGCTTATGCTCCGCATTGTTTTTGAAGCAGCTCGGTTGCGACGTCACTATATTTGAAAAAGATAAGTTAGTGAAAGGTGAAGGAGCAGGTATTCAGCTTACCTCTAATGGCTTATTTGTTCTAGAGAAGTTAAACCTTGGTAAATTGGTGGTTGAAGCTGGTTTAAAGCCTAACAATTTGTGTTTATTTGATGAAACTGACTTTAAAAGTATCGGTAGTTTAGAAATTCTAGACAGATTAAAATCTCGCTACGGCAGATCTTTCATTACTCTACATAGATCATTTCTCATAAAAATTTTGTTTGAAAAAGTTAAAGAAGAAGAAATAAAGGTTAGCTTTGGTTCAAGAGCACTTCCCTTGGTTTCAAAAAATGAACGAAATATCTACATATCGTACAAGGGGAAGAAAATTAAAAAAGACCTCATTATTGTCGCAGATGGGGTTGGCTCTATATGGAAAAAAAATATCTTTAAAGCGACCAATACTCGTACCATTTCGCAAACTGCTTACCGGTTTGTATTGAGTAAAAAAAATTTGCCACCTATTTTTTCCAAAAATAACATTAATCTATTTTTTGGTAGAGGCAGACATTTTGTAACTTATCCAACTGGAAATAATGGAATGATAAATTTTGTTTTCTGTAAAAGAGAAAAAGGACAGACGATTAATAACTGGAAGGAAAAGGTAACTAAGCAGAAATTTTTAAACGATTTTGAATTAAATGAGACCCTTAAAACTTGTCTCCCTGATGTGCAACAGATTTACAGGTGGCCTATTATTGAGAGTGGAATACCTACTATAATACACACAAAAAATGTCGTTATGGTAGGGGATGCTGCTCTAAGCATGCTTCCTTACATGGCTCAGGGAGCCAATAAGGCTTTAGAGGACTGTTGGGAGTTAGCAAATTGCATAAAGGAGTTCCCCTTAGATATAAATAAGGCACTGAACAATTACTCTAAAAAGAGAATAAAGAGAATACATCAATTGGATCAAGTTTCTAGGCTGAATGAGAAGGTATATCATCTGGAACAAAGAGTGTTAAGGAAGATTCTTTTTGTTTTTCTGCGGTGTCTAACTAGATTTTCTCCAAACTTGTTTTTTAAGAGGCTCGATTGGATTTATAATTACAAAGGTTGACTTATTTCTCACTAAGTGAAATCCAGACAGGAACATGGTCTGATGGTTTTTCTTGGTTCCTCAAAGATGTTTCAATCCAGCTTTTCTCCAGTTTGTCAGCTGCGTTAGGGCTCAAAATTATATGGTCAATTCTAACGCCATTATTTTCCTCCCATGCTCGATTTCTATAATCCCACTGAGTGAATATTGAGTCAGTTTCATTTAATATCCTTATTGAATCTAGGTAACCTAAATTGAGAAGGTAATTAAATTTAGCTCTAACTTGGGAATCAAATAACGCATCTTGTGTCCACTGATCAGGGTACTTACAATCAATATATTGAGGAATTACATTAAAATCTCCTAGAACAATAATCTCTTCTTCGGACATAAGAGCTTTTTTACAATATTGATTCAGTCTATCCATCCATTTTAATTTATACTCAAACTTTTCTGTTCCTTTTGGGTTACCATTCGGCAGATAAATACATACAAACCTCTTTTCTTGGTAATAGGCTTCAATAAAACGTGATTGTTTATCGTCACTATCACCTGGTAAAATCCTATTTGATAATTTAGCCTCACCTTTTGTAAGGATCGCGACTCCATTAAATGACTTTTGGCCGTTAAGGTAACAATGATAGCCAAGCTTTTCAAAGGCAGATCTGGGAAAGTCTGCATCCTGAATTTTTATCTCTTGAAGGGCTACAACATCTGGGTTGGTTTCTTTTAACCACTCAATTAGTGTATCAATCCTTGCTCGCACACCATTAACATTAAAGGTGACTATTTTCATCCGCTAATCTATTTGAATGAAGGGGAGAAGGAAAAGCTTGTGCCACATCCACATGACGAGGTTGCATTAGGGTTATTAATTTTGAAGCTTGAACCTATAAGCTCTTCACAGTAATCAATTTCTGCACCTTCTAAAAATTGTAAAGAAGTGTTATCTATGATGACTCTACTTTCCTCTTTTTGGAAAACTTGGTCGTTTTCATTAACATCATCAACAATATTGAAAATGTATTGAAATCCCGAGCATCCACCACCTTTAACAGCGACTCTTAATGTCTTGCTTTCACAAGAATCTGCTATTTTTCTAAAGGCTCTGTCAGTTACCCTCGGTGGTATTCTTAAATTCATTTTTTCTTTCTTTACATTTTAAGCTTTAGCGTAATATATACTTGTCTAATTAAATAGGCAAGAAAAGAGCTTTTTTTTGAAGATAGCATCTGATCCCGACAGATCTTTAGGACGAGTGCATGAAGAAAAACCTTGTACCATAAGATCAAATTTCCAGAGAGATAGAGATAGAGTTATTCATTCCAAAGCTTTTAGGAAGTTACAAAATAAATCCCAAGTTTTCTTTTCTACAACCAATGATATTTTTAGAACCCGACTTACACATACGATTGAAGTAAGTCAAATTGCTAGAACTATCGCAAATCATCTCGGTCTAAATATCGATCTTTGTGAAACAATTGCCCTCGCCCATGACTTAGGGCATCCTCCTTTTGGCCATACCGGTGAAGAAAGGCTGAATAATCTTATGCAAGAAGTTGGTGGTTTTGACCATAATTTTCAAACCCTTAAATTAGTCACTATATTAGAGCGACAATACGTGAAGTTTTCTGGGCTAAATTTATGTTTTGAGTCATTAGATGGGATAGTTAAGCACAATGGACCTATTGATGAAAAAGACAAGACTATTAGGTTGTTTTGGGATGAGAATATTGCGTTGGGAGAGGGTGGTGGTGAACACCATTTAAGCCTATTCCCATCTTTAGAGGCACAAGTAGCATCACTATCTGATGATATCGCTTATTGTGCACACGATATTGCTGATGGACATGAAGCAGGAATTTTGTCCTATACGAACTTAAGGACTTCTCCATTTTTTGGAGAATTTTTGGTGTCAGAACAACCCAGAGAATATCATGACTCGCTTTCAGTAGGGCAAGGTTGCAGAGATTTAATAAGATATTTGGTGAACGATTTAATTTTTCAAACACAAAAGAACATTAAAGATCTCCAAAAGAATGCATCTGGTACCAAAACTTCAAATCTAATTGCATTTTCCTCTGGAACGGTCAAAAAAGTGGTAGAATTAAAGAAATATCTCTTTAAAAACCTATATAGAAGTCAGGAGATAAATATCATGAGGAGCCAAGCAGAGGAAATAATAAACACTTTATTTGAATATTATTTAGATAACTTGGATGATATACCGCTCTCATTTATGGAGAATAAATATTATTCAAAATTTAAATCGTTCAGACACAGGAAATTAAATCTGGTTGGAGATTTCATTGCTAGTATGACCGATAAGGAAGCGCTAGAGACTTTTGGTCAAATAAAAATATGCGTTAAATAGGAAAATCTGAGGGAGCAAAAATTGGATATTGTCAATATTTTACGAGATAAGATCCTTAATAGTGTCAATCAATTGGTTGATGAAAGAAATTTAAAACAGCCTATTAACATGAATAATATTGTGGTAGAGCGACCTAAGAAGCAACACCAAGGAGATTATTCTACAAACGCTGCGATGGTTCTTGGGAAAGCACTGTCTTCTAACCCTAGGGATTTAGGAGAAATAATTAGTCTTACGTTAAGGGATAGCGAGCTGATATCCAATGTATCACTTGATGGGCCAGGTTTCCTTAATATAACAATTAATCCTAAGTTCTGGGACAGGCTAATATATGAGATAAATTCATCTAACAATCGATATGGAGAGGAAAGCTTTGGGGGTGGAAAAAAAGTAAACTTAGAATATGTATCTGCTAACCCGACAGGTCCTCTTCATCTTGGTCATGTAAGAGGAGCTGTATTTGGAGATGTTCTTTCTAGGTTATTGGAGTTTGTAGGTTTCAAAGTCACTCGGGAATATTATGTCAATGATGGTGGAGCGCAAATTGGTATTTTAGTTAGAACCATATATTTTAGATATCTAGAAAAGTTGGGAGAAGTTATAGAGCTCCCTGACGAATCCTATCCTGGAGATTATCTAATTCCAATAGCTGAAAAGCTTATAGAAAAATATGGAAATAAACTGAAAAATCTTGGAGAGGATAAGAGAGATAATATTATTCGTAGTTTTTCTTTAGAACATATGATGGAGGTAATAAAAGCGGATCTGAAGTCTCTAAATATAGAGATGGATAATTTTTTCTCGGAGCAGGCAATGATCGATTCCAATGCAATAGATAAATCCATTAGCGCACTTAAAGATAAAGGGTTGATCTATACAGGAATAATTGACGCACCTAAAGGTAAGATTTATGCCGATTGGAAGGCACGAGAACAACTATTGTTTAAATCAACCGAATTTGACGATGATATCGATAGACCAATAAAAAAATCTGATGGATCATGGACTTACTTTGCACCTGACTTAGCCTATCACGCAGACAAGTTAAATAGGGGCTTTGATGTGGTAATAGATGTTTTAGGAGCTGACCATAGTGGATATGTAAGCCGCTTGAAAGCAGTCATAAATGCGTTCGCTGAAAAAAACGTTGAGTTTGAAGTAAAGCTAGTACAACTAGTAAAACTCATTAAAAACAAAAAAGTCCTGAAGATGTCAAAAAGGGCTGGTGACTATATACTTATTCAAGATCTTTTAAAGGAGGTTAGCTCTGACGTTATAAGATTTGTAATGCTTAGCAGAAATAATGATATTCCATTAGATTTTGATATTGATTTAATGCTGTCTAAGTCAAAAGATAATCCTGTATTTTATGTTAATTATGCACATGCAAGGATAGTTTCAGTTTTTAAAAGGGCAACGGAATTAGACATTTGGCCGATATCGAAGATAGAAAATTTAGAGAAAAAGAACTATGCGTACTTGGAGAGCGAATTGGGCTTGGTAAAAAAACTTTCAGAGTGGCCAAATGTTGTAAAACAATCAGCCAGATATCATGAACCCCATAGAATTGTTTACTATTTAAACGAGGTTGCATCCTCTTTCCATAGTCTATATCAATCCTCGAGTGACTCTGGTCCTTACAGATTTATAGTCGAGGGATCAAAAGAGTTATGTATTAAACGTTTGGTTTTAGCAAAGTCCACTCAGATAGTCATAAAGAACGGGCTTTCTATTCTAGGTATTGTTCCTTTGGACGAAATGTATTAAGATGAGTCTAAAAAATGAGCGAACAGGCATACGAAATCACATCTTATACTACAGAGAAGAAAACCACATTAGATTATTTGTTCTTAGTTGGGGGTTGGTTGGTGAGTTGTTTTTCTTTGGTTATCATAGGTTTAATTTCCTATTGGGCGATTAAAATTCCTGAAAAGAATGTAAATAATTTACCAATAATTAATGCACTAAAAGGAGATATAAGGGTTATCCCTGATGACCCTGGTGGAAAGTCATTCGATGGGGAAGATCTATCAATCTACAAAAACCTTGAGAGTGATCCTAAGATGCCAGAAAAAAACGAAATAATTTTGAAAAATTCAGACCAGAATTTTGTAAATCTTCGAAAAGAAATAAAGGACAAAGAACTTAATAATAGTAATCAGAAAAATCTAACCTTAGCTATTGAGGATGCTCTCAGAGAGGTCATAAATAATAATGAAGAAATAAATGATGAG
>ENA-OSEY01001819-OSEY01001819.1-marine-metagenome-genome-assembly--contig:-NODE-1819-length-14286-cov-4.199029_pt1 | contig 14286 bp, 15 predicted proteins | sample MGYA00248465_ERZ534230 | MGnify/ENA primary metagenome ERZ534230 (study PRJEB26409, sample SAMN06344110) | marine metagenome | isolation source: Sea water from surface | place: Atlantic Ocean:Southern...
AGCGCAGGAGGAACACCGGAAGAGACAACACCCGCTACGAGACAAATACCCGCGGTGATCCGGCGCACAGCAATCAAGGAATTTCACGGAGCTTAGGGACTTTTTCCTACGGCACCCAAAACTGAGTCCACGACGTCAGCCGCCCCATGCACGATCTGAATGGGGACCGGCAACTGCGCGGCCAGGGCTTCCAGGGTCATGTCATCCAGGAAAACGGGCTCTCCTTGCCGCAACATCACCGATGGCAGCAGCAGCTCATCGCCCAGCTCTCGGCCCTGGAGGCCAGTGAGCAGATCCTGTCCCGTCAACAATCCGGTCACCACTTGCTCCTGCCCCCAGTAAGGACTCGGCAACCCGATCAGGTGAAACTCGACGCCGTCAACAGCATTCAGCCGTTCAGCCACAGGCTGCAACGCCTGAGCCACGATCTGACCGACCACCCAGCTGCAACGACGGGGCTGAAGGAGGGCACTGGGCAAATCCTGAGTTGCGGCATCTAAGGATTCAAGGAAGGCACGGATGCTGCCCACGCCGTTTTCCTGCTGCGGAAGATCCTCGTAGTTGTCCCGGGGCGGCAAGGGCAACCCCGCCACCAGGTACCACTCATCGGAGAGCCAGGCAAAACGGGTGCCCAAAACCTCCTGAAAGTGCTGCTGCATGGGTTCCACCTGAGCAATCACCCTGCGGGCGCAGTCCGGATCAACAGGAACCAAGCCGTCATCCGCCGGCCTGAAACGGGTGAGCCCCACCGGCACCACCGCCGCAGACAGCACCGCCGGCCAGGGGCCAGCTGCGAAGGAGGCGAGGTCGTTCAGCGTTCTCTCAAGGGCAGGGCCATCGTTCAGACCTGGACAAACCACCACCTGGGCATGGATCTGCAGATCACGCTGATCAAACCAGGCGAGCTGATCCATCACCTGGGCAGCACGCGGATTGACCAGCAGTCGTGAGCGCAGCTCGGGATCCGTGGCATGCACCGACACAAACAAAGGCGACAAGCGCTGCTCCTCAATCCGCTGCCAGTCGGACTCACCCAGGTTGGTGAGCGTCAGATAGGAGCCATAGAGAAAACTCAGCCGGTAATCGTCGTCTTTGAGATAGAGGCTGTCGCGCCGCCCCGGGGGCTGCTGATCGATGAAACAAAACGGACAGTTGTTGTTGCACTGGCGCAAGCCATCAAACAGAGCCTCGGTGAAGGCCAGCCCAAGGCCGTCATCGGCATCCTTTTCCAGCTCCACCCGATGCAGCTCACCCTTGGCATCACGCACCTCAAGGCAAAGCTCCTCCTCAACGCACAGGTAGCGGTAATCGATCAGATCGCGCGGGCGAATGCCATTGATGCTGAGCAACTGATCGCCCGGCTCAAAACCCAGCTCCTCCCCGATCGAGCCGGACTCCACTGACGCCACCACCGCGGGCTGCGGTTGACGACCACTGCTGCTTGGATCCAGGGCCGCCACGGCAACCCCGGCGGATGGCTCATTCCACACAAGCCGGCTTCATCTGAACTCAGTGTGCGCCGTGGACGCCCCACCAGACCAGTAAAAGCAGCCCGAACGCCAGCCGGTAGGCGACAAAAAGCCAGGTGCTGTTGCGCTGCAAGAACTTCAGCAACCAGTCGATTGCCAGCCACGACACCACCGCAGCCGAACCAATGCCCACCAGCAACGGCAAGGGACCGTTGCCTGGGCTGGCGGCCAAAGCATCCTTGAGCTCCACCAGACCCGCGATGGTGATGGCGGGAATGCCCAAAAGAAAGGAAAAACGGGCTGCATCAGCACGCTGCCAACCGTCGAACAGGGCCGCCGTGAGGGTGCTGCCGGAACGCGACACCCCAGGGAGCAAGGCAAGCGCTTGGGCCAGGCCCACCAGAAGGCCATCACGGCCTGAAACCACTTGAAGCTGCTTGCGTCGAGCACCGACCTGTTCGGCCAGGGCCAGCAACAGCGCCATCACAATCGAAACGATGGCAATCGACGGGAAACTACGCAGGGGTGATTGTTCGTAGCCCTGAGACCAAGCGAATTTGATCCCCAAACCGATGACCAAGATCGGCAGGGTCCCCACCACCATGGCGAACCCGAGACGCGCCTCAGGTTCACGCCACTGGCCGTAGCGAAAGGCGCGGCTCACACCCCGCAGGACCTGGCTGAGATCAGTGCGGAAGTAGGCGATGACAGCAACGATGCTGCCCAGCTGAATGGCAGCTGTCACGGAAACACCCGGATCGCCCCAACCCAAGAGCTCGGGAACCACCTTCAAATGGGCGGTGCTGCTGATCGGCAGGAATTCAGTGAGTCCTTGGACCACCCCAAGCACCAGATCACGCCAGCAGGCCTCAACCAGGGTGAGGGATGCAGAGGGGTCCGCCATCAACGTGTGAGTGTCGCTTTGACGGTATCCCCGGCGGGCGTAGCGGGCATGTCGGCCGCGTCACTTGGAGATGTCTTCTAAGGTTCCGTGACTTTCTTCACAAAGGACATTTGACCGGCGGCACCTGGCAAACCTCAGCCCCCGCTCGGTCGTGGTCCTTTCCCGTGGCCCGCATCGCTGCAGCCATGGTGGTGCTGCCGGTTTTCCTGCAGGCTCCCTGGGTGCGCCTGAATCCGTTCTCAGCCACACTGTTCACAGGCGTTCTGATTGCAGCCGGCCTGGTGATGCATCGGAGCCGCTCCCAGACGGCTTCCGACCTGGGTTCACTGCTCGTGGGTTTCAGCGGCAGCTGGCTCGCGGGGTGCATTTTCTGGGGTTGGCTGCGGGCCCATCCCGTTCTGCACCTGCCAGTGGAAGCCTTTGCTCTGCCTGTGGCCTTGGGTGGTCTGCAGGGGCGCTGGCGCCTGGCGGCAACGTTTTATTTGTCCTCCCTGGTGGGAACAGCTTGCACAGATCTGGCCATGGCGGCCACCGGTGTGATGCAGTTCTGGCCCGCAGTGGTGACGGCCTCCCTCGATCAAGCGCCACTGCTACTGCATCAAGCAGGGACGCATCTGCTCCAGCCCCTGCCTCTGATCACCCTGGTGATCTCAGCAGTCCTTGTGCTGTCGGCTGGGCGGCGCCTGAACAGGAACAACAGCGGTTTCACTGGTGATGCTGGATCCATGGCCGCTGCCGTTTTGATCACAACTCTTTGGGTTGATGGCTTGTTCCTGCTCACGGCCTTGCTGCAGCCGGGGCTCAGCGGCCTGATCGAGTGAAACGAACTGCAAAAGCTGCCCCGATTCAGGGGCTTCAAGGGCTCAACGACTTGTAGTCTTCCGGAGCCGGCACTGCCGGTCGACCCGTTCTGACCCCTGATCGAGAGTTGAGATGAAGCGGCTTCTGAGCTGGCTGACCGGCGCATTGGTGATGGCGAGCCTGATGGCAGGCCTCGTGATGCCGAGCAGCGTCTACGCCGACGACGACCTTCGCAACAAGTATTCCGGCAATGAGATCCGCAACATCGCGGACGACAAAATTGCCGCACGGGACGGCAAGGTTGATTTGAACAACTCCTCCGTGCGTCGTTTCCAGCAATTCCCCGGGATGTACCCGACCATGGCTGGCAAGATCGTTCTGGGTGGCCCCTACGACAGCGTTGATGACGTGCTGTCTCTTGACCTCACCGAGCGGCAGCAGGAGCTGTTCGAGAAGTACCGCGACAACTTCACCGTCACCCCTCCCTCCATCGCTCTCAACGAAGGCGATGACCGCATCAATGACGGCCAATACCGTTAAGCCTTAAGCCCGTCACAATGTTGTGACTGCCTGAACCGCCGGACCACCGGCGGTTTTTTTGTCCCTGTGATGGCCCAGCCCCGCTGCTCTGACCCCATCCCCTCAGGTCCTTGGGACGTGGTGGTGATCGGTGCCGGGGCCGCTGGCTTGATGACCTGCCTTGATCTGCCTGCGGAGCTCAAGGTGTTGCTGCTCAATCGCAACACAGGGCGACGTTCCTCCAGCCGCTGGGCCCAGGGGGGCATCGCCGCGGTGACCCGCAAGGAGGACAGCGCCGAAAGCCATGCGGAGGACACCGTTCTGGCTGGAGCAGGCCTTTGCGATGGTGATGCAGTGCGGCTGTTGGTGCAGGAGGCGCCGCATTGCGTGGAGCGCCTGGGGCAGCTGGGGATGGCCTTCGACCGGGATCAGGACGGTCTGGCCACCACCCTGGAAGCAGCCCACAGTCACAGACGAGTGCTGCATGTGCAGGACCGCACGGGGCGAGCCCTGGTGGATGTGCTGCGGGATCGTGTAGAGCAACGGCCGGGGTTACTGCATCGCCGCGGCGTTCGCGTGACGCAGCTGCTGGTGCGCGATGGGCGCTGTTGCGGCGTGCAGGTGCTGGATGGGGCGCATCTTCACGGCATCGAAGCCCGCGCCGTGGTGCTGGCCAGCGGAGGGGGGGGGCATCTTTTTGCCAACACCACCAATCCAGCCCAGGCCTGCGGCGAAGGCATCGCCCTCGCCTGGCAGGCGGGCGCAGCCGTGGAAGATCTGGAATTCGTTCAGTTCCATCCAACGGCCATCCGCCTGGATGACGCCCCCTGCTTTCTGATCTCCGAAGCCGTTCGTGGCGAAGGCGGGGTGCTGGTGGATTCCCTGGGGGGCAGCCCTGTGGCCCACCTGCCCCAACGCGACCTCTCACCGCGGGACCAGGTGAGCCGAGCCTTGATGCAGGCCATGCAGCGGCAGCAGGTGAAACAGATGTGGCTCGACTTCGCCGCCATCCCGCGCGACCAGGCGGAGCGACGCTTCCCAACGATCCTGGACCGCTGCGACGAACTCGGACTGAATCCATTGGAACGGCCAATCCCCGTGGCACCAGCCGCCCATTACTGGATGGGAGGGGTGGCCACGGACCTGCAGGCCGCCACCACGCTGCCCGGGCTCTATGCCGTAGGGGAAGTGGCCTGCACAGGCCTGCATGGCGCGAACCGACTGGCCAGCAACTCCCTGATGGAATGCCTGGTGTTCGCCCATCGCCTCAAAGAGATCGAGCTCGGCCCTGTCCCAACGGCCCTCGGCAGCAGCACGACACAAACGCTTGCCTTGGACCTCAACGGCAGCAGCAGTTCGCAGTTGATCGACGCCATCGAGCAGCTGCGGCAACTCTGCTGGCGACGGGCGGGGGTGGAACGATCCGCCGCTGGACTGCGCCAGGCCCTCGGCAACGTGAAAGCCCTTGAACAACAGCTGGAGCAGCAGGCGCTGCTCCAGGCCCTGCTACGGGACGACCCCTGTGCTCCCAGGCTGTTGGCGGAAAGCAGCCGACGTGATCTGAACCTGTTGCTAGATCTCCACCACAGATTGCTGACCAGCCGTCTGATGCTGGAGGCCTGCCTGTTTCGGGGAGAAAGCCGGGGAGGCCACTACCGCAGCGATGCTCCTGCACCGCTGCCGCAATGGAGGCAGCATTCCCGGCAACAACGGCAGCGGGGCATCGTCACCCGCGCCGTCCGGGACTGAGGGCATCACGAATTCAGAAGTCGGTGTCGCCCTTGTAGCCGCTGAGTTCAGCCAGGGTGTCGAGCCCTTTCACCCCGGAATCGATGCTGCCGTTGATCTCCCAACTGGGGAAACCCTCCAATCCCTTGCTGCGGCACAGGTCGGCCTGGTTGTTCTCACCATCCGGCGCACACTCCACCACCTTCAACTGATCCGAGGCCTGCTTGCCAAACAGCTCCTTCTGTTCGTGGCAGTGGGGGCACCAATAGGCGGAGTACATCACGGCGCCGCTGCTGGTGAGGTGCTCAGCCAAGGCGATCGAAGCTGGTGTGCTCTCGGTGGTGACAAGCGGTGCGACGCCGGATCCACTGGCCACGGCCTCGGGCCGATTCGGATCCACCACGGACGCCCAGATCAAGCCCCCCAACAGCACCGCCAAGGCCAGAAGCACGCCGCGAAACGCGAGCTGCCCCAAGTCGTCCCAACCACCACCAACGATGGAGAGAACCAACAAGGCCAAAGAGAGCCCAGCGGAGAGGACGCAGAAGAAACAGAAGGCCTGAATCTTGAGCAGCATCACCCCCAGCAGCACGCCGCTGAAGACGGCCATACCGAGAGACACGGCGAACAGACCCCACCAGGTGCGGCGGGACATGTCGCTCTTGTTTTCCTGCAAGCCCGGCAACAAGGGCAGCAGCGCCATCAGCAGAACAGCGCCGTAGGCCAACACACCGACCAACGACAGCGGGATCCCGGCGAAGACCGTCCCCCAGGCGCTGTTGAGCACCTTGTCGCAACCATCGGCCCCCATTGGGCAGGAGAGGTTGCCAAGCAAACCCCAGCGGTTCAGGGTGATCGAACCGGTGTCGATCAGGCCTGCAGTGGCCAGCACGGCCATGGCGATGCGGGCCCATTTCGCCCCGGAATCCTGGCGGCGACGGCTAACGAGACGGGTGGTGCCCATCCTTGATCTTCAAGTGATCGGATTCTGTCAGTTCCGGCGTGATCAGGCCGCTTCGTAGGCTGATCTTTGGCCTGCCGGCGACGTGATGACAAGCACCCCGACGAAACCGACGGTCGCCTTCGCCCACCTGGGCTGCGAGAAGAACCGGGTGGACACCGAACACATGGTGGGGCTGCTGGCAGAAGCCGGCTACGGCGTCAGCACCGATGAGAGCGATGCCGCCGTGGTGGTGGTGAACACCTGCAGCTTCATCCAGGACGCCCGCGAAGAATCGGTGCGCACCCTGGTGGAACTGGCGGAACAGGGCAAGGAATTAATCATCGCGGGATGCCTGGCCCAGCATTTCCAGGAGGAGTTGCTGGAGTCGATCCCTGAGGCCAAAGCCATCGTGGGAACCGGCGACTACCAGCACATCGTGGATGTGTTGCAGCGGGTGGAAGCGGGGGAGCGGGTGAACCAGGTCAGCGCCGTTCCCACCTTTGTGGGTGACGAACACCTGCCACGCCAACGCACCACCGACCAGGCGGTGGCCTTCCTCAAAGTGGCCGAAGGCTGCGACTACCGCTGCGCCTTCTGCATCATTCCGAAGCTGCGGGGGGATCAGCGCAGCCGACCGATCGAATCAATCGTGGCCGAAGCCCACCAACTGGCGGAACAGGGGGTGCAGGAGCTGATCCTGATCAGCCAGATCACCACCAACTACGGCCTTGACCTCTACGGCAAACCCAAGCTGGCGGAACTGCTGCGGGCCCTGGGCGACGTGGAGATCCCCTGGATCCGGGTGCACTACGCCTATCCCACCGGGCTGACCCCAGACGTGCTGGCGGCCTACCGGGAGGTGCCCAATGTGGTGCCTTATCTGGATCTGCCGTTGCAGCACAGCCATCCGGAGGTGCTGCGGGCGATGAACCGCCCCTGGCAGGCGGATGTGAACGACCGCCTGCTGGATCAGATCCGCGACCAACTCCCCGATGCGGTGCTGCGCACCACGCTGATCGTGGGGTTCCCCGGCGAAACCGAGGAGCACTTCCAGCACCTGATGGGCTTCCTCGAGCGCCAACGCTTCGATCACGTGGGGGTGTTCACCTTCTCGCCGGAGGACGGCACGGCAGCAGCCGACCTGCCTGATCGTGTTGACCCTGAGGTGGCGCAGGCCCGAAAAGATGCCCTGATGGCATTGCAGCAGCCCATTTCGGCGGAACGGAACAGCCACTGGGTGGGGCGCACCGTCGACGTGTTGATCGAACAGCACAACCCCCAGACCGGCGAGATGATCGGACGCTGCGCCCGCTTTGCCCCTGAAGTGGATGGTGAAGTGCGGGTGCAACCCGGCGCCGAGGGGCAGCAGGCCGCACCGGGCAGCCTGGTGCCGGTGGAGATCACCGGGGCTGACATCTATGACCTGAATGGACAGATGGTGGGAGCCCGAGCGATGGTTGCCGCGATCAGAGCGGATGCTTGAACCTTCATTTGCTGTCGCGAAAGCGGCAGCGTCAGCTCTTCCTACTGACGTCCGGCATCAGCACAGCTGGATCCTTCGCCGGCATCACCGCCAAGGGCTGGATTCTTCTGGATGGCATGGGCGGGCCACTGGTCTTGGCCTTGAACTTCGCGGCACTTTCCCTGCCGAGCCTGCTGGTGAGCGGAGTCGCCGGGGTTCGCACCGACAGGCTGGGATGCGAGCGGGTGCTGATCCAAGCGCAATGGGGGTTATTGGCGGCGGCAATGCTGGGCGCGCTGGCGATCCCTCTGCTCGATGGTCAAGCCCAAGTACTGATGTTGCTCGTCAGCACCTTGCTCATGGGCGTTGCAGGCTCCTTCGAATCCACGGCCCGCAACAAGTACTGCGCCCTAATCATTGATAAACCCGACCAATTGGTGACCTACCTCACCAGCTTTTCGGTCGTGTTCAACGTCGGCAAGTTGGTGGGTCCTCCGATCGGTGGCTGGCTTGTCGCTCTTACCGGTCCGTCCTGGGCCCTAGGAATTGACGCAGCCAGCTAACTACTGCCGATTGCGACGGTTCTGTTTCTGTTGCATCCCGATCGGGACCGGGAACAACGCAGTAACGATGGAGAACAGGGGAGCTTGCTGACGGCCTGGCGGCAAAGCGGATCCACCCTGCGAGGAGTGCTGAGCCTGACAGCCGTGTTGTGTCTGGTGGGCTTTTTCCACCCGGGGCTGGCTCCGTTGATGGCCGAAGCGATTCTTGGATCGGATCCCCGTGACCTCGGGATCTTCACCAGCGTGCTGGCGGCGGGGAGCATCAGCGGTGGTCTGGTGTTGCAACGCAACAGCGCACGCTTTTGTCGTTCGCCTTTTCTAACGATTGGCGGGTTCGGACTGATCACAGCGATCGCCCAACTCGGCATGGCGGCATCAACGGACGTGTCCGTGAGCCTGGCGATGGCCTTTTTGATCGGTGCAGGGACAGCAGGCTTACTCAGCAGTTGCAACCTGATAACCCAAGTGGGTGCCCCACAGGTCATCCGAGGACGAATGGGTGGACTGAGTCAGATCGCCTTCCTCGGCGGTGGTGGCCTCAGCGGTCTACTTGCAGCGGTGTTGGTTCTCGCAACCAACCTGACAACGACCTATGCCCTGACAGGCGGAGTCGGTGTGGTGCTGGCTGTGCTGTGGATCTGGAAACGAGGGCCCAGAGGCTTGAGCCGATCAGATCATCATGATGACCTTCTGCCGCCTGGAGAGCACCGAGGGCTGACGTTTACGACCTCAGCGGGCGGATTGTTGTTGCCCGCGCCATGGTGGCTGGAGCGAGACGCCAGGGTTGACCCTTCTCAAACTGCGGCCTGAACGACAACGGCAGCTTTTTCTGATCGCATCCGGTGTGAGCACAGCCGGGTCGTTTGCCGGCATCACCGCCAAGGGCTGGATTCTGATGAAAGGAGGCGTGGATCCCTTCGTGCTGGCGTTGAACTTCGCCGCTCTTTCACTGCCCACACTGCTGGTGAGTGGTCCAGCGGGAGTGCGCACCGATCGCGTGGGCTGTGAACGGGTTCTGGTTCAGGCGCAATGGGCACTGCTGGCCGCCTCTGGCCTGGGGGCCCTGGCAATTCCCCTGCTGGAGGGCACGGCTCAGGTGCTGCTGCTGCTCTGCAGCACCCTTTTGGTGGGCATCGCCGGAACCTATGAGCTGACGGCCCGCAACAAATACTGCTCGATCCTGGTGGAGGAACCCGAAAAGCTGGCGGGCTATCTCACCAGCTTTTCGGTGGTGTTCAACGTGGGCAAGCTGGTGGGCCCTCCGATCGGTGGCTGGCTGCTGGCGGCCACTGGCCCGGCCTGGGCCCTGGGCATTGATGCGGCCAGCTATCTGCTTCCCATTAGCAGTGTGATGTTGCTGCTCAGCCCAAATCGGGACCGGGAAGTGCGCAGCAGCGGCGGCGAAGACGCCAGCCTGCGCAACGCCTGGCGCCACTGCGGCAGCACCCTGCAGGGGGTGCTCAGCTTCACCGCGGTGCTCTGTCTGATCGGGTTCTATCACCCGGGGCTGGCCCCGTTGATCGCCTTCGATCAGCTGGGGCCGAAGCCCACGGATCTGGGTCTGTTCACCAGCGTGCTGGCGGGCGGCAGCATCGTGGGCGGCCTTGTGCTGCAACGCAACAGCCAGCGTTTCTGCCGGCGCCCTTTCCTAACCCTGGGAGGCTTTGGCTTGATCACCGCCGTGGCCCAGCTGGGGATGGCCTGCACAACGGGACCTGGCTTCAGCCTCGCGATGGCCTTCCTCATCGGAGCCGGCACAGCCGGACTCCTGAGCAGCTGCAACCTGATCAGTCAGATCGGGGCACCGCAAGTGATGCGCGGTCGGATGGCCGGCCTCAGCCAGATCGCTTTTCTGGGCGGAGGCGGGCTCAGTGGGTTGATTGTGGCCTTGCTGGTGATGATCACTAACCTTTCCACGGCTTTCGCACTCACCGGGGGCCTCAGCGCTGCTGTGGCTGTGCTTTGGATTCGAAAGCGAGGCGCAAGGATGTTGGAACCGCTCAGATGAGCTTGATTCCCTTCAGCAGCTTGGTGAGCACAAAAGCCGTCACCAGACCGGAACCAACCAGGCCGAGATAGATGCCGACGCCCATGTGCAAGTACGGAGGTGACCACCATTAGATCACCCACTGGCCTGGGTTCAGGCCATTGCGCTTAGGGTTTGTGAACAGCTGATACCGATTGAGAGGTATCTCCAGCCGGGCCGACCGGACGTCAATCCACCAACGCCCGACGCCATGCGCACTCTTTTCGTGTACCCCGAATTCCCGAAGACCTTCTGGAGTTACGAAAAGATTCTCGAGCTTGTGAATCGCAAAGTGCTGCTCCCTCCCCTAGGGATGGTCACCGTGGCAGCACTTCTCCCCCAGGAATGGGAGATGAAGCTGGTGGACCGGAACGTTCGAGAAGTAACGGACGAGGAGTGGGGCTGGGCCGAGCTGGTGATCATTTCGGGAATGATCGTCCAGAAGGACGACATGGCCGTGCAGATCAGCAAAGCCAAGCAGAGAGGCCTTCCCGTGGCCGTCGGTGGCCCCTTCGCGAGCTCCACACCGGATGCACCGGAACTGGATCTGGCGGATTTCAAGATCCTCGATGAAGGGGAAATCACCCTGCCGATGTTCCTGGATGCCCTGGAACGGGGAGAGGCCAGTGGCCGTTTCAGCGCCGAGGGAGACAAGCCAGATGTCACCGCCACCCCGATTCCGCGCTTCGATCTTCTTCAACTCGAGGCCTACGACTCGATGAGCGTGCAGTTCTCGCGGGGCTGCCCCTTCAACTGTGAGTTCTGCGACATCATCGTTCTCTACGGCCGCAAGCCCCGCACCAAGACCCCCGAGCAGTTGGTGGCAGAGCTGCAATATCTGCACGACCTGGGCTGGCGTCGCTCGATCTTTCTGGTGGACGACAACTTCATCGGCAACAAGCGCAACGCCAAGTTGCTGCTGCCGCAGATCCGCACCTGGCAGGAAGAGCGGGGATACCCCTTCAGCTTCTCCACCGAAGCCTCCGTGGATCTGGCCGACGACGAGGAAATGATGCAGATGATGCACGACGCCCGCTTCGAAAGCGTCTTCCTGGGCATCGAAACCCCGGACGAAGCCAGCCTGGAAACGGCTCGCAAGGTGCAGAACACGCGCAACCCACTGGATGCTGCGGTGGACCGGATCACCGCCAACGGAATCCGCGTGATGGCGGGTTTCATCATCGGTTTCGACGGCGAGAAGGATGGTGCAGGCCACCGCATCGTGGACTTTGTGACCCGCACCGGTATCCCCGCCGCGATGATGGGCATGTTGCAGGCTCTACCCAAGACAGCCCTCTGGGCACGGCTGGAGCGGGAAGGCCGCCTGATCCAAGGGGAAGATGCCGCCAAGGGCGTGAACCAAACCAACCTGCTGAATTTCAAACCCACCCGACCGATCCGCGACATTGCCAACGAGTACGTGGACGCGTTCTGCGCGCTCTACGAACCCAACGCCTACATGGACCGGGTTTACAGCTACTACCTGAAGATGGGCGCCCCCCGCTGGAAAGCCGCGGCCAAACTGCCCAGCCTGGTGGACCTCAAAGCGCTGAGCATCGTTGTGTGGCGGCAGGGCATCAAGCGCAACACCCGCACGCGCTTCTGGCGCTACCTGTTCGGCATGGCCCGCAACAACCCCGCCCTGCTTGAACAGTTCCTCTCGGTGCTGGCCCACAACGAGCACTTCCTCGAGTACCGCTCGATCGTTCAGCAAGAAATCCGCGAACAGCTGGAATCACTGCCCCCCGAAGAGCCAACGGCAGCCAAAACACTGCAACCGGCCTGATCCTCAGTCCTGCACGTAGGTCGAGCCGTCACGCAGGCACTGCTCAGCCTTCTGCAACTCCCGCCCCAGGTACAGGGCATGGTCAAGGCAACTGACCGGATGTTGGGCTTCCCCTTCCGTGAGCTGGATGCCCAGCTGTTTTGCTGTGCTGCCGCGATAGACGGCTGAAGGGCGACGAGGAGCATTGCCCCCGTCACAGCGCAACACCTCACCGGTTTCGGAATCTCGAGCCAACCCTTTGTCATCGATGGTGTTGCCGTAGTGCTCAAGCACCAGTTCGGCAGCATCACGATCCAGCTTGATCAGGAAATAGCCACTGGGGTCCAGAGCGATGAACCGCTGAGACAGGCGTTGATCCAGAGCATCCATCGCCGCAGCGGTGGATGCCGGTGCTTCCGGAGTGGTGGTCATTCCTTCAACCTAGATCGCGCCACACTGGAGATTATGGCTCGGCTCGACGCGCACCGGATCGCCGCATGGCGAGGCCTGCAATCGCGTGTCGCTGAAGTCGAGCGAACTATCGACGCTGCGTTGAGAGACGAGTGGGATATCCCGCTGAACTGGTTTGATGTCCTCGCCGGTTTACAACGCCTTGGCGGTTCGGCGCGTCCGACCGCAATTGCCGAAGAGGTTGGTCTTCCCTTGTCGAGTCTTACCAGACGACTTGATCGGCTGGAAGAAGACGGCTGGGTGACACGCCAACGGGTGACGCTTGACGGCGACCATCGAGCGATGCAGGTCGAGTTGACCACCCGCGGCCGAAACCTGTGGCGCGCAATGAACGTGACCTATCGGCGCGCCGTGCAGTGGGCGTTCGCTGAGCGCATGGATGACGACCTCATCGACGCCGTTCACACGGCAATAGAAATGATGACGCCAATTCCGGTCGTTGAAGAAGACCCGTTTGACGACTACGCCTAGGCGTCGACGTACATCGACTCGATTTCGTCGGCGTATTTCGCGTGAACTCCACGGCGCTTCAACTTTGAGGTCGGTGTCAGCAGGTCGGAGTCAGGCATCCACTCTTCGCCAAGCAACACAAACTTCTTGATTTGCTCCACCTGAGCGAACTTTGTGTTGGCCTCGTCGACTCCGGCTTGCACCGCAGCGAGCACGTCGGGGTCGTTCGCAAGATCTTCAAGACTCATGCCCTCTTTGCCATTTGCAGCAGCCCACACAGGTGCGGCTTCTGGATCGAGGACGAGCAATGCCGACACGAACTTACGGTTGTCACCAATTGCGCACGCTTGGCCAACAACCGGAATCATCTTAAGGGCAGCCTCAAGGTTTGCAGGGCTGATGTTCTTGCCACCGGAGGTGATGATGAGCTCTTTCTTACGATCGACGATCTTCAGGTAGCCCTCGTCATCGAGAGTTCCGATGTCGCCGGTGTGGAACCAGCCCTCGCGGTCGAGCGCCGCCGCGCCTTCGAGGTCGGCGCGACCGCGCTCGTCGGGCCGAGCTCGTCGAGGCCGTCGAGCTCGTCGTACGCGGCGAGGTCGGCGGCGCTGAGCAGCTCGTCGTCGAGCCGCTCCGACGAGAGCCCCGACGACGCGGTCTCGTCGTCGGTGCTCGCGGCCGCGTCCTCGGGCGCGAGGCCGCCGCCGCCGTCGACCTCGCCGCCGGCGCCGCGCGGCGGCGCGCCGGGGTACGGCGACGAGGGCGGCGGGCTCGTCACGCCGCGCCAGCCCGACGGCGGCGGCGCGCACGGCGCGCCGGTCGACAGGGCGGCGAGGCCTCGCCGCCTTTTTGCGGTGGGGCGGTGGCGGGGGCATCCGCGTGGCGCGCACAGCGCGCCACGCGCGGAAAAGGCGCCGAAGAGCCGCACGAGACGCGCCAGCTTGAAGACGCGCAGCACGCGGAAGGTGCGCATCGCCGCGAAGAGCGCCGTGGCGTTGATGCCGGCAAAGTTGAGCGAGAACTCGACCAGGAACATGAAGACCATGAAGCCGTCGAAGATGTTGAGCGGCGAGCGGCAGTACTCGCGCCAGCCGAGGGCGAACAGCTTGAGCGCCGCCTCGAGGAAGAAGATCCAGCCGAACCGGTAAGTATGGATGGCTTTAAAGTCGTACGTGCGGCTAAAAC
>ENA-OSEY01001821-OSEY01001821.1-marine-metagenome-genome-assembly--contig:-NODE-1821-length-14281-cov-9.188116_pt1 | contig 14281 bp, 20 predicted proteins | sample MGYA00248465_ERZ534230 | MGnify/ENA primary metagenome ERZ534230 (study PRJEB26409, sample SAMN06344110) | marine metagenome | isolation source: Sea water from surface | place: Atlantic Ocean:Southern...
TAACACCAAAATATCCAACATCCATTAGCACTCTTCCTCTAAAAGAATTTGGATACATTCCAGTAGAAAATTGACTATCCCTACTAGAGGGATTGTCAACTGGAAAGAAAGAACTTCCACTAGTCATGTACATAGTGCTTCCATTTAATTGGAATGCCCAATAAGTATCTCCATAAATTTTATTAGGAGCAACTTGCAATCTCATAACACCCCAAGGTGAGGTATTGCTGTCTATTCCTTTATCGTAAAAAGTATTTGTTGATCCATAAGATATTGATCCACCATCAGTTTTAACAACCACGGTCATATCATTACCACCACCAATGTCTTCTCCTGCAAGAACAAAACTATCTCCATCTTGATATCCCGCACCACCACGATTAATCTCTACATTATTAACGTTACCACCATTACGATCTACATAGAAACTTGCAGTAGATCCAATACCTGTAGTCCTTGTCGATGTTTTTGGTCTAACATCATAGAAATCTGTGCTTGAAGTACCAACTTGACTCCATCCAGAATAAGATGTAACTCCTGTGCAAATACCACTAACAGTTCCTCCGTGCCATCCTAACCAATCAAATGCAGATTCCAGTTGAAGGATAACAGCAGTTGATGCATATCCTGTGCTGAGAGTATTTCTATAAGTTGTAATTGCCATTTATCTTAATCCTCTAGTTGAAGAATTGTTAGGTTTGCGGTAATTGATTGGGTTGTTCCAGATGTATTTGTAATCGCCACATACATTGTTGTAGATGCAGGATCATCTAAGTTTCCTCCTGGTACAAATGGTGAAATAATATGATTCGTAGAAAGACCAGTAGCTACTACTTCTGCAATTACTCCACTGCCTGGAAGAGGATCTTCTCCAACACTTCTAGTAGTATCATTTGCTCTAGAAGCACTATCTGTATATAGTCTAAACCATCCTGCTGTAGACAGTCCCACTCTCATTAACATGTAAGATTTGAATCCCGTAATATCAGTATTTCCAATTCCACTATTAACAATTGAAGTTGTAGCACCAGAGACAATGACTCTTGATGGTGCAGTTCCAGTTAGTCCAGATCCATCTCCATAAAAAGTATAACCAGTACCAACAGTAATATTAGAATTAACTGTTCCACCAATAGTCATATCGGTAGAAATTGCTACATTAGTAGCATTAATATTCAATGTGTTAGGACTTGTTATTACAGGAGTACCAGAAGCACCTATCAGGTTTAACTGTTTTACTCCAAACTTCTTATCTGCCATTATCTTTTTTTAAGTATTTATGATTGAGAGAATGAAATACCAGATATCTCTACTCCAGAGATAGATGGTTGTCCATCAGTTGCAAATGGATTTTTGAGAACTCTTTTCGGAGCACCTCTTAGAGAAGAGTTTCCTCGGTAGTTTCTACACTGTCCAGATGGAGCACTCCAACCACTATCGTTTGCTTGAGACCAATAGTAAGAAGAGTCCACATCTTCATCATCATATAAATCAATTTCAACACTTCCATATCTGTCCAACCAATCATGAACATCTGCCTGATTAGCACCTCTATTAGATTCAAGATATAAAGCAATTACCGAACAAGTATTAGGACTAGCAGAACTTGTACCATTAAACCAAGTGTCATAGAAACCCGCATCATCTTCTCTTACATAGTCTTCATAACTTGCAGCACCATAACCTGCAGCCATAGTTTTTTCAGCAGGTGCCCATATGTTAATCATCGGACCATTTGAAGAATAACAAACTTTTCTTACAGCATATGGATTTGAAGCATTTGTAGGTTCAACACCACAATCTAAAGCACCAACTCTTATAGTTCCTTTTTTTCTTTCATCATTACCACTAAATCCTTTCTGAACTCCTCCTGCTCTGCAAATAAAATTAGAACTATTACTATACCAATTATCATAATCTATATCGTCATAAGTAGATATCTTTTGATTTTTATTTCCTGCAGAGGCAACCATTATACATCCTGCAGAAATAGCATTTTCTGCTGCAGAATTAGTAGTAGAACTAGAGGGTAGGTACTGACCAGTTCCAGTATATGCGTAACTACTACTTCCATATTTAAAATACTTGTGATTTCTGCAAGCACCAGAATTTGATGGTGGGGTAGCATTATCACCATTACCATCATATGTTTGAATCTCTCCTCGGTATCCATGAATATAATTTACACCATTTGTATTTCCAGTGCTAGAACTTGATCCATAACTATTGTTTACAAGAGTTGGATCTGGATCATCAAATGCAATTTTCTTAGCATTGTGCCATATTGCTAGAGCATTTAATGCTACAGAGGAACTTACATATCCCCCTGCACCTGTTAAAGCAATTCTAATATTCCATAGATTAGATTCAAATGCTAAACCAAAAGTTTTACCTCCAATCTGAGATGCACACGCTGTACCATGACCATCTATTAATTGATTACTATTACTATTACTAGACTTTGTAGCAACGTGTCCTAGTGTATATAAGGATGATAAAGAAACAGTTCCCAAAGATTGAAAAGCAGCAGAGCGACTTGAACTAGTTGTCCACCATTCTCTAGCTCTGCTAGTTTCAATACCAACTCCTAAAGTAATACCATCAACAACTTTAGTATACGTATATCCATTGCTATCAAAATATTCTGGATCTACCTTATAAGGTCCGTCAAGAAAAATATCTTTTACTCTATACGTTCCATCTTCATTTTTAAATTCTGGATGAAGATATCCTACACCACTATCAATAATTACAGAGTCTACATTCTTTCCAGTCATAGAATATGTAATATCTCTATCAACTTTAGTTGTATCTGATATATCAGATCCTTGAAATGGTTTACTAGATGGACTACTGTTTACAAAAAGATGAGACCAATTAGATCTTTTACCATTTGTATGAGATATATCTTCACTATCAAGAGCAGCAGTTATTTTAGGTTTACTAAATGCGATTACTTTTTTATATCTAATAGTCTCTGGACTACTCATTTCATAATATTTGTCTGGGTTCAATCTAACATCTTCTACTTTTGGATGAGTTTTTGTTAACTCTGCTTCTTCAGCACTCATCTCATATACAGCAGATCTCAAAGAAAACTCTTGAGTATTTAAGCAAGTTACCTTTCTATTTGGTATACCATCAATATCATTTTCATTAATAATGTAATTATGTACCTCTTCCCAATCTTCTGGTAAATTTACGATAACAATATACTCATCTATTGGATCTGGATTGTGTTTTATTACAGGAGTGTCAGGTGATATTATTACTCCTTCTGATTCAATAAGAAGTCTCGTCATATTACAACAGTGTAGATCTTACAAACCTAAAGGTAGTTAAACCTGTAATTCCAGTTTCAGGTGTTGCCTGTAGTTTACAAGTAGTTCCTGTCATTGTTGCTCCGATAGAAACAACAAGTGATGGATTAAACATAACAGCATATTCTTGAGAGTATGCTGATGTTCCATTCTGCATAACCAAAACTTTCTGAGATTGTATATGAGTACCGAACCCAACATTAATTGTATACTCTGCTGTTTGGAAATTTAAAGAGGTTGTATCAAAAGAATCAAAATCAGTAGAAACTCCTGCGGAAGCATTGAATGTTCCAATACCAGTTTTTACTCCGTATACTTGTTCAACTTGTAAAGGTGTTACTGGATTTGTTGTTGCAATACCAACGTTAGAAAGAGTATGAATACCAACTCCAGTTTGTGCGAAGAAACCTGATCCTCCAGCTCCACCACCACCTGAAGTACCTTGAAGACCTTGAATACCTTGAGAAGCAGAAGCACCATCATTACCTTGAACACCTAAAGTTCCTTGAACACCTTGAATACCTTGTCCACCTATTCCACCTGCAGCACCTTGCACTCCGTCACTACCTGCTGTTCCTTGTGTGCCCTGTGGTCCTACGTCACTAATATTGATCGTGCCATTCATTCCACCATGATATTGGCAGATATAATAAAGTGTTGATGGTGCGTTATATGGAACTGCAAATGTTACAGTCCCTGATTCAGTACCATTGTTTGTTACTCCAGTTGTATATTGATTACCTACTCCTGTTACTAATGCAGTTTTTATATAGAATGGATGTCCCGAAGCATTAACGTCAAATTTATAAGTAAATCCTCTCATCAAATATAACGTTGGATCATTTGCACCATCAATAACGTAATCACTTGATCCATTATTAGTTACTGTGTACACTCTTGCTGAGTTTGTTCCTTGAATACCTTGTGCACCCAAAGTACCTTGAGTACCAGTATTACCTGTAGTACCCTGATTTCCTTGAGTACCTTGTATACCTTGACTTCCTGCACCTGGTGGACCTTGGACACCTTGAACACCTTGATTACCCTGTGCAGCAACTGCACCATCATTACCTTGAATACCTTGAGATGCTTGAGTTCCTTGAGCACCAACTATACCTTGAAGACCCTGATTACCTTGTGTACCTGTAGAACCTAAAAGACCTTGGATACCTTGAATACCTTGTCCACCTGTTCCATCGACTCCTTGAATACCTTGACTTCCTGCACCTGGCGGACCTTGAATACCTTGAGTACCTTGAATACCTTGAGAAGCAGCTGCACCTGCAGTACCTTGAGCACCTACTCCATCTGCACCTTGAACCCCTGTTTCACCTTGAATACCTTGAGATGCTTGAGTTCCTTGTGTTCCTTGTGTGCCTTGAGAACCTGTTGTTCCTTGAGTTCCATTATTTCCTTCTGTTCCTTGAGTTCCTTGATTTCCAATTCCTTGAATACCCTGAGAACCTATAACACCATCAGATCCTTGAATACCTGTTCCACCTTGAGTTCCTTGTGTACCTTGTGTACCTAAGTTACCTTGAATACCTGGTTGACCTTGAATACCCTGAATACCTTGACTTCCTGAACCAGTATCTCCCTTAATACCTTGGCGACCCTGATTACCTTGTATACCTTGAACACCCTGAATACCTTGACGACCTTGATTACCTTTAGTTCCTTGAGTTCCGTTATTACCTGCTGTTCCTTGAGTTCCTGTGCCCTCAGTACCTTGTGTTCCTTGTGCACCAGAGATACCTTGAATACCTTGAACATTAGCATTAGTTCCTTGGACACCTTGAATACCTTGATTTCCTGCAGTTCCTTGAGAACCTACTGTTCCTTGAGTTCCTGTGCCGTCAGTACCTTGAGTTCCTTGTGTACCTTGATTTCCTTGAGCAGATGCGGAACCAGCTGTACCCTGTGCACCAGTTGCTCCTGCTGTTCCTTGTGCTCCAGAAGACCCTGCTATTCCTTGGATACCCTGTGAACCACCACCTGCACCTGCAGTACCTTGAACACCTTGGATTCCTTGAGAGGCAGTACCACCTGCACCAACTGTTTTAAATTCAAACTTACCAAGAGTAGCATCATATGCTAGATACTTTCCATCATATGCTGAAGCATTAGTCGCAATACCAACAATATCATCCAAGTATTGAAGTTTTACTTCACCACCGCCACCAATAGTAGAGATTTGTTCTTGAACTCTATTAATAAAAGTTGTATAGTGTTTCTTTAAATCATCTTGAGTAACGAAATTCTGATCTAAAGGAGTTAGTGGATCTTCATTATCTGTTTCTGGAGGTTCATTTGTTAAACCTTCCTTGAGTTCTTCATAGACCTCAAGTATTCTATCCATCTTTTTCTCAATGGATGGAAGATTAAATAAGTAGTCCTCAGATATCTCATCAAATACTTCTTGCTTTAACTTTGCAAGATCACTATCAACAGAATTAATATACCCATCAACTGTTTTTACATTAATATTTTTCTTTTCTTTAATAATATTAACTTCTTCTTCTAATACATCTACTTGAGTTTCTTCTACTGATCTCCAATCAGATTTTACAAACTCATCTTCGTTTACATTAACTTTATCTAACTTTACTTCCCTAGTTTCTACTTCTTCATGCAAAATTTTTTCGGAAGAGTCTTGCTTTTCAAAACCCGTCCTCTTTAATTCTTCATCTAACTTTTTGATTTTTTTATCAACGTTAGACTTATGATTTATTCTCTTAAAAACACCCACTTTTTTGATATAAGACCTCTTATCCTTAGTATTTATTATACCTCAGATTATGGATTTTTTCTAGTGCCCTCTTCTATCTCTATTTCTCTTGTTCTATTTCTTATTATAATTTGATCATTATCATAATCAGCAGAAAACTCTAAGACATCATCAGTATCCCACATAAGTTCTTCATATAATGCATTTAAACGATCCATGTCCTCCCACAGATCGTTTACGTGTCTATCTTTGTCGTTCAAAATAAAAAAAGAAAATTACTTCTCTTATATAGCGTGATATGTATCGAAAGTCAACCGTTTATGTTCTTTTACTCTTCTTAGGATATAGACTTTCTATTCTCTCTTTACGAAGTTTTTCTTTATTTCTTCTCTCTTCTAATTTCTCATCCCACCAAGTTACTGGCCACCTTTGAAGTTTCAAGGCAGCTACCCATAATTTTTTACGGGGGAGACGAAAATATCTCCTTATTATATCTTGTAAGGATGGAAGTCTCATGTATCTATCATAGCACTCATCATAAAAAAGACAACCCCTGTTACTATAACTGTACCTGAAAAGAATAATAAAAACATTTGTAACGCTTCTTTCCACTGATATGGATTCATTTTGTCTCTTGTAATTTCTCTACTACTGTTTTCTTTGATATTGGTGCTACGTCTTTTAAACCTTCTACACTATACCACGGTGCGTTCTCCCAATCAAATCCTTCTCCAAAGGTATTGTCTGCATTTGCAACATACCAATGACACGCTGAATCTGGTACGTCTACTGCACACTTCTCCCAATCATCAGACCATTGAGGTACTTGAACCCAGATCGTTGGTTGTGTTTCGTATGCATGAGTTAATGTTGGGAACGCTATAGACATAGAAATAACTGATACTAATGCCCAGAAAATCGTTGGTACGTGCTTTAATGGGAATAGTATTGGTTTTTTGTATGTTTTCATTACGTCGTGATACGAAAGCATTAGATTAGTCCTAATGATCCTGCAGTTACTCCTACTGCTAGGAAAAAAATAAATTCAAACACAGGCATATATCCTGCGTTCTCTAGTAAAAATTGAGTCATTTAAGCTTGTGCTCCTCAGCTATAAGTTTATGAAAATACGAACGGTAGTCCGTTGATTGCGGTGTAACCTAATGCACACGCAAATGCAATTTGATAGATCATGCGGCTCCTTGTTGAAATACAGGTGTCATTACTCCACCTCCTTCATCATCATCGTCATCATCATTACTAATTGCTCTTAAAAATAATTCTAATCCCACCACCACTGCCATTGGATATAAAACCCAGAGAAAGCTAAGTGTTGGTGAGATTGAATTTGGTTCTATAGGGAAGTCTCCCATATTATCCTTTTGTGTTGAATTGCAATTAAAATTACGAATAATTATTTAGTTTTGTAAAGTTTTGAGTGAAAAAAATTTAGACCATTACTGATCCAAAGTCCCCCACTAGGGCAAAGATTGATATTAAAATGGTCAATCCTGCTGTCTTTTCTTTAGTCATTAGACAAAACCTGGTATGATTTGTCCTGTTGTTAAGTATGCACCTAAACCTGCAACGATACCAAGCATTGCTAATCTACCGTTAAGTTTTTCTGCGAATACCTTTTCCTTTTCAACTTCTTTTTTCATTTAGAAAATACCTGGAATGATTTGTCCTGTTGTAGCGTATGCTCCTACTGCTGCTACGAAGCCAAGCATTGCTGCCCAACCGTTGAATCTTTCTGCTTCTGGTGTCATGATTGTGTCCTAGATAAAATTGAATAAGTGAATGTGTCTTTAGAATCCTAAGATACCAAAGAAAAAGAAACTGCCTGTGGCAATATATGATATAAGTCCTGTAGTAAATCCGAGCATGGCAAGTCTGCCGTTAATCTTCTCAGCATTAGGACCATAACCCTCATACTCTGAGTCGAGATAAGGAACTGGCTCAGTTGGATACATGTTTTGTCTTCCGCCAGATTCGGTTACAGTAGTCATTGTGTTAAGTTATGTAACAATGTATATACTATATATCAAATTGTAAACTTTGTCAAGGGCGGTGTGACAGTTTCGTGACTGTCTTATGTTTTTTTAATAAGAAATATAACTTATTCTAATGTCTCTCCGTAATCTACTTCACTATTAAACTGTATATAATCTTCCATGTTTACGTCAGGTGTAAAGGAGATGTCACCTGTAGGGTAAGTAATGTCGTCACTTAAAAAGATAGGTCCTGCCTCCTCTTTGTGCTCGTGCTTTGGATACTCATCTCTGATTGATTTCAATCCTTGATAGTAATGAAAGAGAAGATTGAGTGTCTCGTCTTTTAACTCTTCGGTTTCCAATGCATCTTTAAACGCTGCCTTTGCATAGTGGACAGCTTTATCAAAATTTTGGCAGGACATGGTGAGAAAATTAATTGTTTTTTATATAGGCTCGGACTTCATCGGATGGGTCTAACCACTTTGTGTATTCAAAGTCTTCGATGGCAGTCTCTAATTGCATACCATTATCACAAAGATACATGTCTCTGTATCTGTCTGTGTATTCGTTGTATTTCTGGATGCGATAGTCAGGCATTCCGTTATCAAGAGTCCCTGCTTCGACGTATCGGTATGGGAATCGCTCTGTGATGACAATAGGTTTCATGTGAGGTTTGTATAACCTTGTCATTATAGCACACTATGTGAAAGAAAACCACCCTGTAATGATAAATTTTTCTAATGTATTTGATACTCTCCCCTTATGGAAGTGAGTCCAATCCGATGGCCATATGACAGTGTATCCTTTCTTAGCAGGGACATACTTGTCTTGATGATACCACTCTGTGCCTCCGTCAGGCACGTCATTCATGTATGTCATAAACACTAGGTGTCTATAGACATTCCCAGGTGAAGAGTTTGCCCTTTCAGTATGCCATTGCTTAAACCCACCACCTATAGGGTAGTGTTGCATTGATAGTGGCTCTTTGACCTCGAATCTTGACAGTTCGCTAAAGGGAAACCTCTCAATATATTTATTTAATACCCCTTGAAGAGCAACCATATAGTTTTGAATCTCTGGTATTCGGAGGTTAACAGGGATGTGTAGGTCTGTAGATTCTTTATATTCTTTATCAACATAGGTATCACCACCAGTATATACCTGTCCCTCACGAAACTCTAAGAAGTTTTGGTTGTGCCAGAAAAAGTATAGACCTTCAATGACTTCGTCATCTATGTAGTCACCCCAGATAAAATCAGAATGTCTCTCACAGAATCTACCTTTATAACTTACTATTTCATCCATCACTTGCGTACCTTTGGTAAACCACCGTCTTCAAATAGAGTTGCCTTAACTGTTTCAACATGTCCTTGCATATTATAAGAGACTATAGTCCTCCTTGTATCTGATTTATTTGGTGGTGCTTCGTGTGCAAGGGTAGAAGGAAATATAACCATGTCACCTTCCCTTACAGGTGGTGTATACATTTCTAGGTTACCATTCCATACATTATTAAATGGTGATATGAATCTAGTTGCTTCATGTTTCTTATGGTCAAACTCAACATAGATTATTGATGACCACCCACTGTGTCCATGATTGTGAAATGAATGTTGCACTCCTTTATAATACTTTTGATACCACATGTCAGTTAACTGCACCTTTGCTCTGTCTGAGAAGTCAGCTAAGTATGGCTCAATGATATCAATTACTGTCTTTGAATAGTCAGGCATCTCTGTGACTCCTGCTGCAGATGTTAGAAAAAAGTCTGTAAACAGACCTTCATCTTGGGGGTCAGCATGCTCGGGACACTCTTCTGGGAGAGCATCTAAAATTTTCTTCTTAGCTATATGCCAGTTTGCTATCTCATAGTGTATGAGAGGCACACTAAACATATTAACAACGGTCATCGCATCTCCTGCAACTCACGAATTCTTTCACTGACAACGATAGCGTCCTCAATGCGTCCTTCATTAACTAAGGTGTGCAGTTGGTCAATTAGTATCTCCACAGCATCCATTAAAAAATCACTGTCTTCTTGATACTCCATTGGGTTACCTAGGTACAACTCATCTATTATATAGGTGACCTTCCTACTTGTCAACCCCAAAATTCTTGACAAACCACTCTGCGTCCACAACCACTAGAGGTTTCTTACGATTCTTTTTCATGAAGAGTATAGGCTCGTGGTCTCCTGAGTTTGCTTCTGCCTGTGCGTATGCTTCATATACATTCAACTTCTCTACATTCTTACACTCAATACTGAATGGGAATTTCTTTCTGGCATCCCTTGCCATGATTATATCTTCTCCTCCTGCACCCATACTCCTTGACTCAATGTCCTCAGGGTGTACGTCACGATGCTCTATGAGCATGTCCCTTACCCATTGCTGAAAGCGTCTGCCCTTTCCTTTAGCACTTTGTGTTTTCAACCTTTATAATCTGTAAATGATAATTTAATTCTTGGCTCGTCTTCAAATAAGATGTCGCCAGACTCCTGCTCAGTTGATGACTGCTCGTCATCTAAAGGTGAGTCCCAAGGTTCTCTTTCCATTATTCAATAACGTCCTTATATGATAGGGATGCTGCAGGCTTACTGTATGCTGCCTCAAGATATCTATCTGGGTTTTCCTTGATAGCATCTTCTAATTCTGCAGATAACTCTTTAAGTTGATGTGCTATTTCTTTGATTCTATTGTAGTCCATATTTTTTCTTAAAGAAAAGGAGACCATAAGGTCTCCTGTATTATACATGTTATTTCTCTGTTTGTCTAGGGTCAAACAGATTCCAGTTATTCATATTGAATGGTTGTAAATATACCCATTTTGCGTAATGGATGCCCCTGTAACATAGCATTGCGAATACTCGCTCAGGGTCGTGTTTCTCAGGATCATACTCTGGTAAATCTGATGTAGCACCCCAGCTAAAATGGATTCTTAGCATTGTCTTATACCCTTAACGCTTGAAGAAGGCGAACCTCTCCGTAGATTAAAGTCAAAACAACTGCGATTCCAAGAGAAATTTCTGCAACTACTTGCATACTGCCTCCTTGTTTACTGGGACTCCTCGATACACGAGTTCCTTTTTGTTATTCACGATTTGCTTAGGACGATTTGTGTCGTACTGAACTCCTCTGTATGTGACTTGTGCCATTTGGTTTTCTCCTAAAGTAATTGGGTGGTTTAATTCCCGTTCCTTCAGTCGGCTTTTGCGTCCCTACAATTTAAACCATGTGTCTCACCGAAGTCATAATACAAATCGATAACTTCCTGTCTATCTTCATCGCTAAGGTCAGGGTAGACTTTAGCACGATTGACAAGAGTGTCAATGTCTGCACATGATACTGTAATTACAGTGGCAATTAAAGTTTCAATCATAAGGATGAACGATTCCGTTCCGAGTCGGCTTACTTGCGTCCAATGATGTAAGTGTTGCACTCACCTTCAACCTTTGTCCTAAAGTAATCTATAAGATACTCTTGAGCATCGGGTGTATGATTCGGATTGCTCAGAATCTCTACCCTTTGGTTATTCCATTCCTGACATGACATTTGCCAATGGTAACTGTTATGCTCAGAAATGAGAAGTGCTAGTGCTAAACTTTCCATTTGGATGAACGTGTGGACATCATAACATATCCACTACTATTTAGCAATCTATTGTAACAAAGACCGTATACGGTATCATTTATTACGTTTTTTTCTTCTTGTTGGTTGGTTTGGTAGCTGCTTGTGTCTTTTTAAATCGCTCTTCACCTGTTTCAAAAACTTCAAGTGGTCCCTCATACCATTGGTCAGGTCCAGGCCACGAATGCCTGTCCCACCATCCTTCTTTCTCCTCATTCATATTATTCATAGGTTTATAGTTTGAAACCACTAAATGTATTCTTGTCAACGTCCTGCTTAATACCACCGACAATATAAGATTCTATCTCTGTCTCTTGTGGAGCATTCTGTTGTCCTTTAGAGTTGAGCCAATGCTCAGTCCAAGGTAAAGGATTATTCCTTGCGGGTATATCATACATGGTTTCTAGTCCGATTGCTTTCATGCGTCTATTGGCAACCCACTCGATGTATTGATGCAATAGTTTCTCGTTAAGACCTATCATGCTACCGTTAGAGAAGAGGTAGTTTGCCCAGTCTTTCTCTTCGTTAACTGCATTGGCAAACATCTGACGCACATTCTCTTTCTCTTCTTGTGCAATCTGTTGCATGTCAGGGTCATCACCCTTCTTCCATTTGTAAAGTATCTTCTGTGTCAACGCAAGGTGTTGTGATTCGTCTCTTGCAATAAGGGATATGATCTTAGCTGACCCTTCCATAAGCTTGAGCTCACCGAATGCGAAAGAGCAAGCAAAACTAACGTAAAAACGAATACCTTCAAGGATGTTGACATTGGCAATAGCTCTATAAAGTTTACGTTTGACATCCCTAAGTGTCCACTCTGCAGTAGGGGAATCTTTCCAACTCTTTTTCCAAAAGTTGCTATCTGCATACTCACCAACGACCTCAAGGAATTCATCGTATGCTTTGGTCACTGACTTAGCACGAGCAATAATCTTCTCGTTATCTAATACAGTATCAAAGACTTCACCTGGGTCTGGATATACATTCTTAATTATATGTGTGTATGAGCGTGAATGTATCTGCTCCATAAATTGCCAGACACCCATGCAACCTTCCAACTCAGGTAGTGAGCAGTAAGGAGAGAATGCCATCCCAGGTCCACGACCCTGCACAGAGTCTAATAGGATTTGATATTTTAAATTAGAAGTATAGATGTGCTTCTGTTGCTCGGTCAGTGTCTTATAGTCTGACCTATCCTTTTGTAAGGAGACTTCTTCTGGTCTCCAAAAATATCCTAATTGTGTTTGTGTTAATTTATCAAAGTCTGGATACTTATATTCATCGTATCTCTGCATCCCTAAGGGTGCACCAAAAAACATTGGTTGCTTTTTGGTATCGGTTTTATTTTCGTTGAATACCGTTACGCTCATGTGTTTTGCCATTTAAACTTTACAACTATCACAGTCTTCTTCTGACTCTGTGCCATGAAGAATTTCATTAATTAATTGCTCTGTCTTTGCAGCATCTGCATCGACATCTTTCTTATTATCGTATGTATTTTGATAGTATGATGTTTTCCAACCGTATTTGTATGTTGTTAATAAGTCGTTTGCCATTACAGACACAGGCACTTCATTATCTGGATAGTTTTCTGGATTGTATGACCAGTTTCCACTGATTGCTTGGTCAAAAAACTTCTGCATGATAGCAGTCACGTTAATGTATCCCTCGTTACTAGGCATGTCCCACAGGAGCGTGTAATTATTCTTGTAAGTTGTAAACTGTGGTACAATCTGCTTAAGAGGTCCCTTCTTGGATTTCTTAATGGACAAGTAGTCTCTAGGTGGCTCGATTCCATTGGTTGCGTTTGACACAACGGAGCTAGATTCCGATGGCATTTGTGCGGACAGAGTGCTGTGCCTGAGTCCCCATTCGGCAATGTCATCGCGTAAAGAATCCCAATCATATTGGTATGATACTGTGACTAATTCATCGACTTCCTCTTTATATGTATCTATTGGAAGGATTCCATCGATGTATTTTGTGCGATGGAAAGCATCACATGCACCCTTCTCTTTAGCAATGTTATTAGATGCTCTAAGTAGATTGTATTGGAAGGATTCAGTTAGTTTATGAGTGAGGTCATACGCTTCTTGACTATCATATTTCACACCATTCTTTGCGAAATAATGTGCTAGACCAATGAAACCTATACCGAGTGACCTACGTGCCAACGTAGAGCGTCTCGCTGCAGGTACAGGATACTCTTGATAGTCAATCAATTCTTCTAGTGCTCTTACTGTAAGGTCACATAGATTCTCCATCTCACTGAGGTTACGTATCTTACCCACGTTAATAGCAGATAGAATACACAAAGCAATCTCACCATCCTGACTATCAATATGATTGATAGGGTCAGTAGGTAGAGTAATCTCTTGACATAGGTTACTCATGTTGACTTTGTCTTTGAATGATGAATGACTATTACAGTGGTCAATATTCATCAAGTATAAACGACCAGTCTCTGCTCTCTCCTTGAGTAGGTCTAGGATTAATCCTTGAGCACTGACTCGTTTGGAGGGGATGTCTGGATTAGATTCGTAACTGCAATATAACTCATCAAACCTATCGGTCCCAAAACTCTCATACAAATCAGGAACATCATGAGGGGAA
>ENA-OSEY01001822-OSEY01001822.1-marine-metagenome-genome-assembly--contig:-NODE-1822-length-14277-cov-3.813380_pt1 | contig 14277 bp, 14 predicted proteins | sample MGYA00248465_ERZ534230 | MGnify/ENA primary metagenome ERZ534230 (study PRJEB26409, sample SAMN06344110) | marine metagenome | isolation source: Sea water from surface | place: Atlantic Ocean:Southern...
AAAAGCAATCCACCTGACTTCATAGAAATTTTTTTTATTTCAGTTTTTCCATTTAAAACGTTATTGATATTTTGAAACTCTTTTGCTTGATTGATTAATGATCCCCTTAGAGGTTCGGTATATTCAAATTCTCCACCCCTTGAAACTTCATTAATCATTAACGTGATAGCAAATGTGGAATTATCAAAATGCCATCCAAGTTCCTCCCCTCTTCTAGCATAGTGAATGTTAATCGATGACAACTTATCTTTGTATGGGTGTATGCTGTCTTGTTTTGTAACAAACGAAATAAAATCTATGAATTCAGGTGAATTATAAATAATTTTGAGAGGAGACGATGTGTCTATCAAGTCATCAGTTATACAGCCTTTTGATGATTTTACTTTTCTATTTCTTGGGTGTTCTGAAGAATACATTTCATCCTCTGACTTAAGATAGACATTATGCTCTTGAGGATTAAAGTAAGCATGATTTAATTTTGATAAACTCTCTTTTTTTATATTATCCATACTTTCCGGCAAGACAAAATTTTCAAGAGAAACTATACCAGTTTCATCAAACTGGTTTTGAATTTTTTTTAACCAATGAGCTTCATTTATTGGATAGTCTTCAAGATTTATAATATTTTTCAAGTTAACTTCATTCATTTCTTTACAGATTTATATAAAATTTTTATTTAATATATAAAATATTTTATTTTTGAAAAATATGAAAACCATTAAACCAAAAAATAATGAAGAATTTAAGTTTGCTGCGCTTTATTGTTTTAACACTATCAACAATCCTGAAAAAAGAAAGCAATCACTTTTAAGATTTTGTAAAGATAACAAAATTCTAGGTACAATTTTATTAGCTAAAGAAGGAATTAACGGCACTATTTCTGGTTCAAATGAAAGTATAGATAAAATTGTTCAATATTTAAGAAATTGGGAGGATATAGACAATATTGAAGTTAAATATTCATATTCCTCGCAAAATGGATTTTATAGAATGAAGGTAAAAGTAAAAAAAGAAATAGTTACAATGGGAAAACCTTCTATTAATCCATCTGTTACAAAAGGCACTTACATTGAACCTGAAAACTGGAATAAACTTATTTCAGATGAAAATGTTGTAGTGGTAGACACGAGAAATACATATGAGACTGGTGTTGGAAAATTTACTGGTTCAATTGATCCAAAAACTAAAAATTTTAGAGAATTTCCTCTTTGGGCAGATCAATTTGCAACGAATAAATTAAATAAAAATAAAAAAATAGCAATGTATTGTACAGGTGGAATACGATGTGAAAAAGCTAGTTCATATCTTAAAGAAAAAGGCTTTAAGAATGTTTTTCATTTAAAAGGAGGAATACTAAAATATTTAGAAACTATTCCTATAAATGAAAGCCGATGGGAAGGAGAGTGCTTTGTTTTTGACCAGCGAGTTACTGTAAATCATAATCTTGAGAAAGGAGATTTTAGCCAATGCTATGGATGTAAAATGCCATTATCAAAAAAAGAAGTTGAAGATAAAAAATATATTAAAGGTGTAACTTGTAAATACTGTTTTGATAGCTTGTCGAACGATCAAAAGAAAAGGTTCAGCCAAAGGCAGAAGCAAATAGAGTTAAGTCTTAGCAGAGGTGAGGCTCACATTGGTCAAACTAAAAAAATAAAATAAAGATTTTCAATTATTTCTCACAGCCTTGAGTCCTGATATCATTGCAAAACAAGAAAAGAACATAACTGTAAAAATGTATGGATAAATCGTTTTGTCATTCATAATGCTTACGCATCCGGCACCAATCATTCCAAAACCAAATCTTAAGGAAATTGCGAGTGCATTTGCAGCTCCTTTATTTTTTTCAAATTCATCCATTAACCCAGTAAGTGATGTGGCATTTGCTATATGAAATAATCCCATAAATAATAGCCCAGATAAATAAATAGACCATCTATCTAAAATTTCTAAACCACCAAAAAATAGAACTATTGCGTTTAGTAAAATCAAATAACAAGAAATTACTATTATTTTTTTATATCCAATAATAGAAGTAAATTTTATATTTATTATGTTACTGACAGCTGCAATTACAGCACCCGATCCAAAAACATAACTATATTGAATTGGGGTTAATCCAAATTGTTGAATATATAGAAAAGGAGATGCTGCTAAAAAAGCAAAAAATACTGCAGAAGTTGAAGACAAAAATAAAATATAAAAGAGTGCGGTTCTATTTTTTAAAATTCTAATGTAACTTAAAAAAACACCATTAAAATCAAAAACTGTCCTATCCTTTAATTTAAGCGTCTCAGGAATATTAAAGAAACTAATTAAAAAAAATAAAGCTCCTGATAAAGCCATGAAAACAAAAATATACCTCCATCCAAAGTACTCATTTATCCAACCGCCAATTATTGGGGCTAAAATTGGTGCAATTGTTAAAATCAAACCTAAAATTGAGTAATTTTTTGCTAATTTATTCCCTGAAAAAAGATCTGCTACAGCAGCTCTACCGCAAACTGTGCCAACACTTCCCGAAACAGCTTGAAAAAATCTAAAAAAGATTAATAAGTAAATATTAGTTGATAATGAGCATAGGAAGCTAAACAAACTGAAAAAAATTAAAGACAGGCAAATAAGTTTTCTTCTACCAAATGCGTCTGACAGTGGTCCAAAAATTAAAGGGCCTAATGAAAAACCCATCAAAAAGATAGCAATTGATAACTGGACTGAATTAGAAGATGCAAGTAATTCTTTTGAAATGTCTACTGTAGCAGGGATATATGCATCAATAGAAAATGGCGCTAAAATTGTAATGCAAGCAACAGAAACTAAAAAATAAATGGAAATATTAATTGAAATTTTCAATCCTATTAAAATAAGTAAATCTAAAATTTAACTTTTTGTAACATTTTTACTTTCATTTCTAATATTAATTAAATTAGCTAATAAAACTAATATAGCTCCCAAGAAAACCACAGCTTCTAGATCCTCATTATAAATAAAATATCCTATTATTGATATAAAAGGTAACCTTAAAAATTCTAATGGTGAAACAACTACTGCAGGCGCAAGTGCTAGTGCTTTAGTAATACAAAAATGAGCACAAAGGCCACATATCCCTATGATCAGAATCCATGCATACTCAAATCCATTTGGAAGATCAATATCACCATCTACTCCTGCACAAATTAATCCAAAAACAAGTTGCATTAAGGTAAGCCAAAATAAGATACAAGTTATTGTTTCAGTTTTTGTCAATTTTTTAGTTGCAATAGATGTTACAGCAAACCCAATTGCGCAAAGTGCAGCTGCGATAATCGCTGGATTAAAAGTGCTTAAATCAGGCCTTGCAACAATTAATATGCCCAGAAAACCTAGTAAAATTGCAAACACTCTAATAAAAGTAATTTTTTCTTTTAAAAAGATTGGCGCTAATACTGCAACCCAAATAGGAACTGAAAATTCGAATGCAAACAATTGAGACAAGGGTATATATATTACAGCAAAAAACCATAGGTTTTGGCCAAAGAAATGGAATATATTTCTTATAAAATGTAATTTGATTTTTTTTAAACTTATCTCTTTTAAACTTTTATTATAAATGACAACAAATAATACTATTAGAACGCCAACTAAAGACCGATAAGTCATTATTTCAAAAGTATCTAAAAATCCACCTAATTCCCTTCCACCTACGGCCATAAGGCTAAAAGAAAACATTGCACCTATCATCCAGTACGCAGCGATTATAGTATTAGACATTTGCTGTAATTTTAAAGATAATATTTATTACTTTTACAAAAAAGGGCTGCAAAAAATTACAACCCTTGAATAATAAAAATATTTTTCAAATTTAACGCTTAGAAAATTGATAGCTTCTTCTCGCCTTTGCTCTTCCGTATTTCTTTCTTTCAACAACTCTTGAATCTCTGGTTAAGAATCCTTTACTCTTTAAAGAAGGCCTTAGACCAGGTTCAAAGTTAACAAGAGCATGACTAATACCATGTCTCAACGCTCCAGCTTGACCAGATAAACCTCCACCCTTAACAGTTGCAACGACATCAAATTCTCCTTTTCTATCTGCGACCTCAAATGGGGATTCAATAATCATTAACAGCACAGCTCTTCCAAAATGTTTAGATGGTTCTCCACCATTTACAGAAATATTACCTTTACCTCTTTTTATCCAGACTCTTGCAATTGAAGATTTTCTTCTACCAGTTGCATAAGAACGACCAAGATTATCAATAACTGGCTCTTTTTTTGTAATTTCTTCTTGAACAACGTCCTTATTTTCCTGCTCATTCTGCAAATTCTTAAGAGCTTCTAATCCTTTTCCATCATTTTCGTTGGAAATATTTTTCTCTGTTAATTCAGCCATAGTTTATCTCTTATTTTTTTCGTTTAATTTAGCAACATCATATACTTCGGGCTTTTGAGCCTCATGTGGATGAGTATCACCAACATATACGTGGAGTTTTCTTAATACTTTTCTGCCAAGTGGACCCTTAGGTACCATTCTGGTAACAGCTTTTTCAATGACTCTTTCAGGATGTTTGCCATCTAAAATTTTAGCTGCTGTCCTAGATTTAATACCTCCAGGGTAACCAGTATGCCAGTAGTAAGTTTTATCTTCACGTTTATTTCCAGTTAATTTTACCTTTTCAGCATTTATTATAATGACGTTATCACCGCAATCCATGTGAGGAGTATAAGTAACTTTGTGTTTACCTCTTAATCTTGTAGCAACCAAAGCCGCAAGTCTACCAAGCACAAGTCCATCAGCATCAATTAAAACCCAATCATGTTTGATCTCATTAGGTTTTGCGGAATATGTTTTTTGATTTAATACCATTTTGAAATCTCATTTGAATAAAGACATTGATTTCTATATACTGAAATTTTATATTGTCAATTTAAAAATACAAATTAATTAAAATTAATTAATTCAATAAGTTAATTATGTGGTAACATATAACCGTATTATGTGATATTTGTTTTTATTATGATTATATTATTAGATAATTACGATAGCTTCACTTGGAATTTATGGCATTTTTTGCAGGAATTAGGTTCAGAAGTTAAAATTGTAAAAAATGACGAATTAAGTGTAGACAATATTATTTCTATGAAACCTAATGGATTAGTCATTTCTCCTGGCCCTGGGATACCTGAAAATGCAGGAGTAACGATAGAACTAATAAAAAAAGTTAAAAGCTTATTTCCAATTTTTGGTGTATGCTTAGGTCATCAAGCTATAAATAATGCTTTTGGTGGAAAACTTTTACGATTATCACCACCTATTCATGGTAAATTGTCCAAGGTAGAACATAATCAACAAGGTGTATTTAAAAATATAAATGATAAAGAGTTTGAGGTCACACGTTATCATTCATTAGCAGCTGATCCTAAATTTGTTCCTAAAGAATTGATTATTACGGCTTCATCAAAAGATGGTGTTATAATGGGCTTGATGCATAAAAAGTTTAAAATATATGGCGTTCAATTTCACCCAGAAAGTGTGCTGTCTTTAAATGGTTATAGAATTATTTCTTCTTTCCTCAGTGAATGCGGATACAAAATATTAGCAGAAAATCAATTCAAATTTTTAGAACAAAAATTAGTAGGACATATAAAATGAGTAGTGAAGATCCCTTTAAACCCATAATCTCTAAAATTTCAAAAGGAAAAACACTTACATCAAGCGATGCCGATACTGCATTCTCATTAATAATGAGCGGTTCAGTTACAAATGCTCAAATCGGTGCTTTTTTGATGGGATTGAGCCTTAATGGTGAAACTTCAGATATTATTGCTTCAGGCGCGAATATGTTAAGACAAAATGCAATTAAAATTAAATCTGACAGTAATACAATTGATACTGTAGGCACTGGTGGTGACGGGGCTCATACATTAAATATTTCAAGTGCAGCTGCATTTGTTGTTGCTGGAGCTGGAGTTAAAGTTGCAAAACACGGTAGCCGCTCACTTTCAAGTAAATCAGGCGCTGCAGACGTTCTATCTGAGCTAGGAATAAATCTTGATTGCTCTTTTTCTATTGTTCAAGAGGCTTTAGATAAGATTGGGATTTGCTTTCTCATGGCCCCAAGGCACCACGTTGCAATGAAACATGTTGGTCCATCAAGAGTCGAGCTTGGAATAAGGACAATTTTTAATTTATTAGGTCCTTTATCAAATCCTGCATTTGTAAAAAGGCAAATGGTTGGTGTTTTCGATAAAAGATGGCTTTTGCCTTTTGCAGAGGCCCTGAAAAAAATGGGATCTACGAATGCTTGGATTATTCATGGCAGAGACGGGTTGGATGAAGTATCAATAAGCGAGATTACTGACGTTGTTGAATTAAAAAAAGGAAAAATCAGTGAGTTTTCTTTAGACCCTTCAATGTATGGTTTTGAGAAAAAAGATCTTGAAACGATAAAAGGCGGCGACCCAAAATATAATGCTATCGAACTAAAAGAATTACTTAATGGTAAGGAAGGCCCATATAAAGATATAGTATTATTAAATTCTGCTGCTGCAATTATTGGTTGTGGTCATGAGGATGAATTTGAAGTTGCATTAAAAAGAGCGAGACTATCATTAGAAAATGGTCATGCATTATCAAAACTTAACGAACTAATTCAAATCACAAATAAGTAAATGTCTGACATTTTAAAACAAATCACTGACTATAAAAAAAGTGAAGTCCTTAAATTGAAAAAAAAACAATCAATAAAGGATTTTGAAAAAGAAATAATCAATATTGAAAACCCAAGAAAATTTTCAGATACTCTAATCTCAGCGAGCAATGATAAATTTGGGTTAATTGCTGAAGTTAAAAAAGCATCACCCTCAAAAGGAATAATTAGAAAAGATTTCAATCCTGAAAAAATTGCAATAGATTATGAAAAAGCTGGAGCGGCATGTCTTTCAGTGTTGACAGATCAAAATTTTTTTCATGGCAAAAGTGAATATTTGGAAAAAATTAAAAAAATTGTAGATCTACCAATTTTAAGAAAAGATTTTATAATTGATGAATTTCAAATTTTTGAAAGCAGGTTCATTGGTGCTGATTGTATACTACTGATAGTAGCATGCCTTAATGATACTGAACTGAACGATTTCTATAATATATCTAAATCTCTTAAAATGGATGCTTTAATCGAAGTGCACAACGAAGATGAATTACAAAGGGCTCTAAAACTCAACCCTAAAATGATTGGTATTAACAACAGAAACTTAAAAAATATGACAGTTACTCTTGATACTTCAATAAAACTTGTGAAAAAAATACCAAAAAATATTTTGGTTGTTTCTGAGAGCGGTTTTAAAAATCACAGTGACTTAAAGCTTATGGAGCAGTATGGTATAAAAAGTTTTTTAATCGGTGAAACATTTATGAAGTCAAAGAACATTCAATCGTCTGTAGAAAATATTCTTTTTGGTAGAAATAATGCCTAAATTAACTCATTTTGATGATAATGGTAATCCAAACATGGTCGATGTAAGCCAAAAAGAAACAACAGTTAGAATTGCAGAAGCATCTGGCTATGTGTACATGGAAAAAGCAACCTTAAATACTATTTTAAATAAAGCAATATCTAAAGGTGACGTATTCCAAATTGCAAAAATTTCAGGAATTATGGCATCCAAGCAAACATCATCAATTATTCCTTTATGTCACCCTATAATTATAGACAAAGTAACATTAGAAATTTTACCTGATTTAGATAAATCTAGAGTATTTATTACTTCATCAGTTACATGTAGAGGAGCAACAGGCGTTGAAATGGAAGCATTAACTGCTGTTTCAGTTGCAGCATTAACTATATATGACATGTGTAAAGCAATTGACAGATCAATGACAATTGATGAGATCAAACTAAATAAAAAAACAGGTGGAAAATCAGGCGAATGGATTAGGAAAAGTGAATAAAAAACTTACTTCTGTTGAAAAGGCAACTTCAACTATTTTAAAAAATATACCTGTATTGTCATCTCATGAAGAGATAGTTTTAAATTCATTAGGAAAAACATTAGCAAAACCTGTAACTGCTTTATTATCTAATCCACCATCAGATGTCTCTTCAATGGATGGGTATGCTTTAAAAAATTCTGATATTGATAATGGAGTGCTTGAGTTTACAGTTATTGATGAGAGTGTTGCTGGCAAAAGTTCTTCAAAAACTGTTGCGACTATGCAAACAGTCAGAATATTTACAGGTGCAAAAATACCTCATGGTGCTGATAGAGTTATTCTTCAAGAAGATGTCAATAGAGTTGGTAATAATTTAATAAAAATTAATAAAAATAAATTAGAAAATAATAATTTTTTTATCAGAAAAACAGGTATGGATTTTAAATTAGGAGAAAAACTAATTGATAAAGGGGAAGTATTAAATACAAGAAATATTTCACTTTGTGTAGCATCTGGAAACTCATGGGTAACAATTAGACGAAAGCCAAAAATTGGAATTATATCTACAGGAAATGAATTATTAAAATTTGGCGAAATTCAAAACTCTAAAAACAATGACAAAATAATTTCATCAAATGGTATTTTTTTATTTAATTTTATAAATCAATTAGGCGGAGAAGCATTTATATTACCTACAGCAAAAGACGATATAAAATCCTTAACAAACATTTTAGATGAAGCTAATGACTTAGATTTAATTATCTCTTCAGGTGGAGCGTCAGTTGGAGACTATGATATAGTTCAAAGAGCACTAGAAAAAAATAATTTTGAACTTCTATTCTGGAGAATTGCTATGAGACCAGGAAAACCTTTATTTTTTGGGTTATTGGAAAAAATACCTTTCCTTGGGTTACCTGGGAATCCAGTTTCTACTGGGGTATGCTCTATAATTTTTTTAACCAAAATTATTCAAAAATTTTTTGGACGCCAGGTATCTGAAAACATAGCTATGATGCGTGTAAATTGTAGTTTGGATAAAAATGATCACAGAAAAGATTTTATTCGATCAAAAGTCATTAAAGGCATAAATAATGATTACATAGTTGAACCATTTGCAAAACAAGACTCAAGTCAAATTTCTTTATTTGCTAAAGCACAGGGCTTTATTATTAGAGAACCTCATGAAAACAAAATTAAAAAAGGTACAAAAGTACCTGTACTTCTTATCTCAGAAAATATTTGATTTTATATAAGATTCACGTTATGTTCTATATTAGAATATAACGTGAACAAAATATTTATTACTATGCTTACTTTTCAACAGGAAAAATTATTAAAATTTATAATTGACTATCAAAAGGAAAATAATGTTACGCCTAGTTTTGATGAAATGAAAGACGGTTTAGATTTGAAGTCAAAATCAGGAATTCATAGAATAGTGTCAGCCCTTGAAGAACGAGGATATATTAAAAAACTTAATAACAGAGCTCGAGCAATAGAAATAATAAAAAACGTAAATTTAATTGATACAGAAAGTGGCAAAAATAAAAATAATATTATTTCAATTCCAATTTTGGGCAAAATAGCTGCAGGCCTTCCCATTGAAGCAATATCTGATAATACAAATTATATAGAATTACCTGAAACATTATTAAAAAAAGGTGAATATTTTATACTTAATGTTGAGGGTGATTCAATGATTGAAGCAGGAATATTTGATGGTGATCAGGTTGTTATTAGAAAAGCTAATGATGCCAATAATGGCGAAATTGTAGTTGCGCTAATTGATAATAATGAAGCAACATTGAAAAGAATATTCAAACGCGGTCAGCAAGTTGCTTTACAACCAGAAAACAGTAACTATAAAACAGTCATTTACGGTCCAGATAGAATCCAAATTCAAGGTGTATTAAAGCATTTAATTAGAAGCTATTAATATATGTAATTTAATCATATTGAAATAAAAACTTTTTAAGTTATATTTCCCATTAATGAATGTAGTAACAAGATTTGCCCCCTCACCTACAGGTTTCCTTCATATTGGTGGAGCTAGAACGGCTTTATTTAATTATCTTTTCACTAGAAGATATAAGGGTAAATTTTTGCTTAGAATTGAAGATACTGACAAAGTTAGATCTACAGATAAAGCTATTAAAGCAATAATATCAGGATTAGAGTGGTTAAATTTAAATCATAATGGAAAAATTGTTTTCCAGTCAAATAATTCATTAAGGCACAAAAACATAGCAGATGAATTATTGAAAAGCGGTAATGCCTATCGTTGTTATCTTTCCAATGAAGAGCAAAATCAAATAAGAAATGATTGTATGAAACGTGGACTACCCTTTAGAAGCCCATGGAGAAATAAGAAATATAATAATGAAAATGAAAATTCGTATGTAATTAGAATTAAAATGCCAGATGGAGGATTTACAGAAATTAAAGATTTAGTTCAAGGTAAAGTGAGATTTGCAAATAATAAACTTGACGATTTTGTTTTATTAAGAAGCAATAGCCTTCCAACTTATATGCTGGCAGTTGTTGTTGATGATTATGATATGGGTATAACGCATATTATTAGAGGAGACGACCATCTTAACAATGCATTCCGGCAGTACTGGATATATAAATTTTTAGACTGGAAAGTTCCTGATTTTGCACATATACCTCTAATACATGGGGAAGATGGATCAAAGTTATCTAAACGTCATGGAGCCCTGGGCGTTGAAGAGTACAAAGAAATGGGGTTTCTATCAGACAGTATTAATTCATATCTTATGAACTTGGGATGGAGAGCTTCTGAAAAAGAACCAATTACGTTAAGTGAAGCATCAAAAATTTTTGAAATTAAATCAGTAGGAAAATCTTCATCGAAATTTAATATCTCAAAGTTAAAAAATATTAACTCTCATTTTTTAAAAACTGAAAATCCAAAAAATATTATTAATTTAATTATAAGTAATAACGAGTTGGGAATTGAGAAATACAAAAAAAGAATTATAAAAGCTTTACCGTATCTAATTGAAAGAGCCAGTACAATAAATGATCTAGTTGATGCTTCTACATGGTTAAAAAATGATAACTATGAAGTTATCTTTAAAGAAAATTTAAAATTTAATTCAAATGATTTGTCCCTCTTAGTATCTTTTAAAGAATACTTAAGGGGCTTAAATATCGATAGCAAGATTGAAATCGAAGACCATTTTAATAAATGGCTTGCTAAAGAAAATTTAAAAATTAAGGATATTGGCAAAAATTTAAGACTTTGCTTAACAGGTTCAGGCTCTTCAATAGATTTAGTTAAAATACTTGATATTCTAGGCATTGAAGAAATTATTCGTCGATTATCTTATAATTTAGACAGATCATAATTTTAAAAATTTTGGAGATTCTAATGAGAGAATTTGATAAAATACAAATTAATAGAAATAACAAAAAAATAGCTGAATTAGATATCCTAAAAGGATCACTTGGTCCAGATGTTATAGATATAAGAAACCTTCAAAAACAAACAGGTTTTTTTACTTACGACCCAAGTTATGGTGCGACAAGCTCCTGTGAATCATCAATTACATTCATAGATGGTGATAAAGGAATTTTATTGTATAGAGGCTATCCAATAGAACAGTTAGCCGAAGAATCAACATTTTTAGAGATTGCTTATCTTTTACTAAAAGGTGAGCTTCCTAATAAACAACAATTTGAAATGTTTTCACATAATATAATAAATCATACGATGGTACACGAACAAATATTAAATTTTTATCAGGGCTTTAGAAGAAATGCTCACCCAATGGCAATTCTATGCGGTGCAACAGGCGCAATGTCAGCATTTTACGAAGATAGTGCCGATATTAATGACCCTAACCAAAGGATGATTTCCACTAATCGGTTAATAGCAAAGATACCTACATTAGCAGCCATGGCCTACAAGTACTCTGTAGGACAACCATTTAATTATCCTGACAATGAGCTTTCATATTCTGAAAACTTTTTAAAAATGTGTTTTGCAGTTCCTACAGAAAAATATAATTCTCAAAAGGTTTTATCAGATGCTATTGAAAAAATATTTATTTTACATGCAGATCATGAGCAAAATGCTTCCACTTCAACAGTAAGATTAGCTGGGTCATCCGGAGCTAACCCGTTTGCATGTATTTCAGCAGGAATAGCTTCTTTATGGGGGCCTGCACATGGTGGAGCGAATGAAGCTGTCTTGAAAATGCTAAATGAAATACAAGATGAGAAAAATATTTCAAAATATTTAAAAAAAGCAAGAGATAAAAATGATCCTTTTAGACTTTTTGGGTTTGGACATAGAGTATACAAAAATTATGATCCTAGAGCAAAAGTTATGCAAAAAACCTGTCATGAAGTTTTAGATTTACTAGGGATTAAAAATAATCCTCTTCTTTCTTTAGCAATGAAATTAGAAAAAATTGCCCTAGAAGATGAATATTTTATTAAAAGGAAATTATACCCAAATGTTGATTTTTACTCAGGAATTATTTTACAAGCAATTGGCTTTCCAACAAGTATGTTTACTGTATTATTTGCCGTAGCTAGGACTGTAGGATGGGTAGCACAATGGAATGAAATGATTGAAGATCCTAACCAAAGAATTGGAAGACCAAGGCAACTCTACACTGGGCCACACAAAAGAAATTATATTAAAATAAGTAAAAGAACTTAGTGGAATCAAACATTTAATTTGGCTTCAATTACATTTTTAATGTTTTCTTTAAAAGTTCTGTCATTAGCTGTAAGTAAATCTCTTAATTTTTTTGCATAAACCAATAGCTCATTTGGTTTATTTTTATCTTTAATTAATTGAATCATTTTCTCCGAAATATATTCAGGATTACATTTTTCCTGAAAAATAAAATCCATATATTTTTTACCAAGTATCCAATTGGGTAGTATAATTTTATCCATATCTATTAATCTTCTACCAATGAAGGATGAAATGAAATTTGTTTTATATAATGCTATACTAGGTATACCGTTCAGCGCATATTCTAGAGTGGCAGTACCTGATGTAATAATTGCATAATCAGAAGAACTTGTAAGCTCATTACCTAATAAATTTTTATGTACGATTTTTATATCATTAGGCATTTTTTTTAAAATTTGATCAACTAACTTTTCTTGATTAGGTGCCACTTGGCATAAAAATAAGATTGGTTTTCTTATTTTTTTACTCAATAGTTTAGAAACTGATATCAATATAGGTAAAATATATTGCACTTCTTTTTTTCTGCTTCCAGGAAGTAGAGAAATTACTATTTGGCCATTATCTTTAATTTTTAATTTTGATAAAAGGCTTGATTTCTTATGTTGAGATGAAAATTTTTGAACAGCTGGATGGCCTATGAATAATGCTTCAATTTTATTTTTGTCAAAATAATACGGTTCCCTTGGAAACAAGCAGAGTAAAGTATCAACAATTTTTGAAACTTTATCAGCTCTATTTGCTCTCCAAGCCCAAACAGTTGGTGCAACTATATGGATAAACTTAGGTATATTATTATTTTTTTTTAATTTATGTCTAATTAATTTTATTAGATAAAAATTAAATCCTTTTGTATCTACAGTAACTATAATCTTTGGATTTATTTTTATAATCTTATCTGCTATTTTTGATGCATAGTAATAAAGTCTCGGCAAGCTAAATATTACATCACTTAAACCAAACGCACTAATCTTATCCCAATCATAAATTTTATTTAATTTTTTTGCACCCATTAAAGGGCCACCAATGCCATGCCATTCTACATTATTAATGGCTGACATAATTTCTACACCTATTACATCAGCAGAAAATTCGCCAGCAATAATTACACATTTACTTTTCATTAGAGCAGAAAGTGACAGCTCCTTTTCTATTATTTTATTCGTGAATATTGTGGTTGTAATTTTAATAAATTATCAATCGTTTCTTGTTGTCCAGATTTACTAATATCTTTGCCAGTAAGAAATGCGCCAATATTAAATGCGGTTGGATCATAGAAGCCATAAATATCAGAATATTTTCCTTTTCTTACATCAGACATAACTTCTTGCTCTGCTTCACTGTATTCAAAACTCATGTCATGTACATGTTTTCCTGTAGATTTTTGCGATGATGCACATAGACATTCAACAAAATGTTTCTTTGCTAAACTATAATCATTCTTTAACGTACTAGAAACTGCATTTGCTTCTAAATGAAGTAATGCTTTTCTAAATATTTCTTTATTTTCATCAAAAAATCCAGGAATGCTATCTAACCGTAACATTTTGTTAACATGATCTTCATTACCATAAATTCCATCTATTTTTTTAGCGGAATATTTTGGTCCTAAAGGTGGATCAAAAACATGAAGAACATG
>ENA-OSEY01001823-OSEY01001823.1-marine-metagenome-genome-assembly--contig:-NODE-1823-length-14271-cov-4.098704_pt1 | contig 14271 bp, 12 predicted proteins | sample MGYA00248465_ERZ534230 | MGnify/ENA primary metagenome ERZ534230 (study PRJEB26409, sample SAMN06344110) | marine metagenome | isolation source: Sea water from surface | place: Atlantic Ocean:Southern...
TAGGATTATCTAATTCACTATATGTCGCAAGATTATAGAGAAGATTTTCCAAATAACTTTTAATTAAAGGATCGTTAAATTCTCTTACCTGACTTCTGAAAGCTTTGAGCCAAGATTGACCCATTCTATATTCTTGCTGCGTTGATACGATACCTGATAATGTGTCACCAATGGTGGGTAGTACAATTTCGTCTGACTTTAATTGAAAGCCCGCTGAAAAAATTAACAATATAAGTATGGATCTTATTTTCATCAGATTTAAATTTTTATTGCATAGCAATTATTATGTCACCAATATTCTTTCTGCAAAATTAAAATTTGTCAGTTAATCCCTAGATTTTAATTTCTGTGAGTTGCAAAATCCGTATAATTGATGTGTGATATTTCCTTCCTTTAGTAGGTGGTAGAATTGTGTCAAATGTTTTTAAAAATTTTATAAATCGTTATTTTTCGAGTGAGGAATCAATTCTGCTCGTTATTATTATATTAGGGACTTTGGGCTCTATTGCATTGTTTGGCTCATTTTTAGGACCTGTTTTCGCAGCAGTCGTTATCGCTTTTCTTCTGCAGGGCGTTGTTAACAAATTTTCAAAGTTGGGATTTTCCCGAATCATTTCTGTCTACGTGACGTTTCTTTTATTTTTATGCGCGTTTATAACAATTTTAGTTGTCGTGCTGCCTCTTGCGGGTAAACAAATGTCACTGCTTGTTTCAGAGTTTCCAAATGTTGCTTCGCGGGTGAGGGATATATTATCTGATCTTCCACAGCAATTTGGTGACTACGTAACACAAGAGCAACTCGAAGTTGTTATGTTGAGTGCATCGGAGAAAATAGGAAGTTTAGTCGAACAAGTGTTTGCGTTTTCGATATCGGGTTTGCCTAGTATTTTGGCGGTTGGGGTGTATGTGCTTTTGGTGCCTGTGCTGGTGTTTTTCTTATTGGTCGACAAGGATACGCTTTTAAATAGATTTTCAAAAGCATTGCCTGATAAAAAAGATGTGTTGCTTAAAATTTGGCATGAAATGGACTTTCAATTGGCTAATTACATACGTGGGAAAGCAATAGAAATTTTGATAGTTGGATTGGTTTCATATGTTGCTTTCTCGATGTTCAAACTTAATTACGCTGCTTTGCTAGCAATTGCAGTAGGATTATCGGTATTAATTCCCTACATAGGAGCACTTGTAGTTACCATTCCTGTGGTGTTGGTGGGTCTCCTTCAATGGGGTTACTCTCCTGAACTTTTTTGGTTAGTCGTGTGTTACCTGGCTATACAATTTTTAGATGGGAATATATTGGTACCAATTTTATTTGCTGAGGTTGTTGATTTGCATCCTGTTATGATTGTGACTGCAGTTCTTTTTTTTGGAGGTATTTGGGGATTTTGGGGAGTTTTTTTCGCTATTCCCTTAGCTACTTTAATCAGGGCTATTTTAAATGCATGGCCCATAAAACAGATAGGGTAGTGTTAGCAACCAAAGGTTTTCGATAGACGTATTATTGTTATCAAAAAGGATAATTTTCTTCTTATGGGCGATAGCAAAGATGCTGAGTGTTAAAAATACTGCAGACGCTGTTTCTATTCGGTTAGAGCCAAATCGATCTGCTAGTTGGAAGCAAACACGTCTTGCAATTATTTGCCTTACTGGTTTTATGTTATTGATCGGTATGGGATGGCTATTGATGGGAGTATGGTTAATATTTCCATTTGTGATCTTGGATATAGCAATTTTTTCTTATTTTTTTTATCGAGTTTGTGAGTCGACTTATGCTGCTGAGATTATAACGATTGACTCTTCTTCTGTTACATTCAAATCTGGCATCAGAAAAATTGGTACTGTCAAAACCTTAAAACGACCATGCTATTTTGTAGTGCATCCTAGTGCGTCGACAGGACATTTGCCTAGATTCAGTATTTCGGACGATGATGTTAGTGTGGAAGTAGGTAGCTTTTTGAGCGAACATGATAAGCTACGATTAAAAAGAATAGTTACGGATCTCGGATTATTAGAGATAAATGAGTCATGGTGGAAGACTCAAAAGTTAATTAACCAAAATTCTTTTTAAAATTTGTAGTAAAATTAAATATAAGAAAATTAATATTTTATTATAAATCAATATTTTAGCATAAATTAATTAATATTATCTCGTTTTTGTTTTCGTATTTTTGTTTAAATTTACTTTTTTTGTAGTTATACTACAAAATAAACCCAAGGTTTCTCATGTCTGATATTGATCCTGGCGAAACAAAAGAATGGCTGGACGCTCTTTCTTCTCTTTATGCTACTCACGGAGAGGAGAGAGTGAGGCACATTTTAACTGAACTGAATCAAAAAGCCGCCGATAGTGGGGTTGAGCTGCCTACTGCAGTTACATCTAACTTCTGCAATACCATTCCCGCTAATCGCGAAAAAGTGATGCCCGGAGATCTCTTTATGGAGAGGAGAATTAGATCACTGATTCGCTGGAATGCACTCGCTATGGTGATGAGAGCAAATGAACGTAGTGAAGGTATAGGCGGGCATATTGCAACTTTTTCGTCTGCTGCCACACTTTACGATGTTGGCTTTAATTATTTTTTTAGAGGTGCTACCGCAGACCATCTTGGCGATTTAATTTTTTTTCAAGGTCATAGCTCTCCAGGAATGTATGCAAGATCTTTCTTAGAGGGCAGATTTAGCGCAAAGCAGCTTGATAACTTCAGAAGGGAGGTAGATGTTGATGGATTGTCATCTTACCCTCATCCTTGGTTAATGCCTGATTATTGGCAGTTCCCCACTGTCTCTATGGGTCTTGGGCCAATTCAAGCTATTTACCAAGCACATATTATGAATTATCTGTCAGCGAGAGAGATAGTCTCTAGTGAAGATAGGAAGGTTTGGACTTTTTTAGGTGATGGTGAATGTGATGAGCCTGAAACATTAGGTGCGATTTCGCTTGCTGGAAGGGAGAGATTGGAAAATTTAATTTTTGTTATCAACTGTAATTTACAAAGATTAGATGGTTTAGTGCGTGGTAACGGAAAAATAATACAAGAGTTGGAGGGAATTTTTAGAGGTGCGGGATGGAATGTCATTAAAGTGGTTTGGGGTCGACATTGGGATCCGTTACTTGAAAAAGATAAAAGTGGTCTACTTTTAAAGAGAATGAATGAGGTATGCGATGGAGAGCTTCAAAATTATAAATTTAACGGAGGAGCCTACACGAGAAAACATTTTTTTGGAAAGTACCCAGAATTGTTGGATCTTGTTAAAGACTTAAGTGATGATCAAATAATGGCACTTAATCGAGGTGGCCATGATCCTTATAAGGTTTATGCAGCCTACGCTGAGGCAACCGCTCACAAAGGATCGCCGACTGTTATTCTAGCGCATACAGTTAAAGGTTATGGCCTTGGTGATGGTGGACAAGCAGCAAATGATACACACTCAGTAAAAAAATTGAATCTCCAGAATTTGAGGAGGTTCAGAGATCGATTTGGTATACCAATATCTGATGAACAATTAGAGACGGTTCCATACTATCGACCTGAAAAAAATAGCCCAGAGCTCTCATATATGCGCAAAAGAAGGTCAATGCTAGGAGGAAATGTGCCCTCTAGACGATCAGAATTTGGAGCTCTTTCTGTCCCAAATTTAGAGTATTTTGAAAAATTGATACAGAGTAGTGGTGATCGAGAAATTTCTACCACCATGGCTTTCGTGAGAATATTGACCTCCCTAATAAAGCACAAAGAAATTGGAAAGCGAGTTGTTCCAATTGTTCCGGATGAAGCACGAACATTTGGAATGGAGGGAATGTTTCGGCAAATGGGTATTTTCAGTGCTGCAGGACAAAAGTACGTACCCCATGATCGAGAGCAAATCATGTACTACAAAGAGGATAAGAAGGGTATTATTTTAGAAGAAGGAATTAATGAAGCTGGCGCCATGTCTGCCTGGCTTGCTCTAGCCACCTCATACAGCACTCACCAACAGGCAATGATACCTTTTTATATCTTTTATTCTATGTTTGGGTTTCAACGAATCGGCGACCTAGCCTGGGCATCTGGAGACAGTCAAGCAAGAGGTTTTTTAATAGGTGCAACTGCGGGAAGAACGACATTAAATGGAGAGGGGCTGCAACATCAAGATGGACATAGTCATATCCTCGCAAACACGATTCCTAATTGTAAAAGTTATGATGCTACTTATGCATATGAGCTGGCGGTAATTATTCAGGATGGACTCGAACGTATGTATGGAAAAAAGGAAAACTTCTTTTACTACATCACAACTATGAATGAAAATTATAATCATCCATCTATTCCAGAGGGAGTAGAGCAAGGCATCATTGCTGGAGTGTATAAAGTAGATTCAACTAAGCTTACTAAAAACAAAAAGAAAAGTATCAATGTAAATTTGATGGGGGCGGGCACGATATTGCATGAGGTCATTGCCGCTTCAAAAATTTTAGCAGATGATTACTCTATCACATCTGATATTTGGAGTCTTACAAGCATCAATGAACTGGTGAGAGATGGCCAAGAGATTGATCGATGGAATATGCTTAATCCTGAAAAGAACAAAAAGATGGCATACATCGAGAGGATATTGGAGGACTCCAATGGTCCCTTTGTAATTGCGACTGATTACATGAAGGCATATGGAGAACAACTAAGAAAATATATACCTGATGACCTTCATGTACTTGGAACAGACGGCTTTGGACGCAGTGACAGTAGAGAAACTCTCCGAAACTTTTTCGAAGTTGATAGATACTTTATTGTGATTGCGACATTAAATATTTTGGCTCAACAGGACAAGATCAGTGCGAATGAGTTGAAAAGGGCGATTAAAACATTTGACATTGATGTTGATAAATTGAATCCACTAATACTATAGTGATCCAGGATCACTTTTTGTAAAAAGATTATTTATTAAAAATAAAAACATGAAACATACAGTAGTAAAAGTACCTGATTTAGGCGGAGCAGAGTCAGTTGATGTGATCGAACTCACTCTCAATAAAGGGGACTCGATAGAGGAAGAAGAGTCTATCCTCGTCTTAGAATCGGATAAAGCGACAATGGATGTTCCCTCACCAGTTGGTGGGATATTTGTGAAGTATTTGGTTTCTGAAGGTGACACCGTTTCTGTAGGAGATCCTCTTGCAGAGATTGAAACTAATAATCTCAATGAACAGAATGTCCAAAAGAATCAAAATACTGAGAATCCAGAAACAGAGCCTGAATCTGATACAGAAATAGAGACAAAGATAGAGGCGGTAAAAGAAACAGAGACTCAAACGGCAAATGAAATTAAACAAGACCCGGTTAAAAGTTTTAACGAGGAAAATATTCAGGTTGAGGTTATTCATGCGGGGCCATCAGTTCGTATGCTAGCTCGAGAACTTGGTGTTGATTTATCAGAAGTCAGCGGCAGTGGGCCTAAGAGTAGAATAACAAAAGATGACGTGCATAACTTTATAAAACTTCGATTGGGAAAATCATCTAACATGACTAAACAAAGTTCTGAAATGATTATGCCCTCTGTGGATATCCCTCCTTTTGATAATTATGGCGAAAACTCAGTTAGATCAATGTCCAAAATACAAAAGATAACTTCCTTAAATATGCAAAAAAATTGGTTGAATGTTCCTCATGTCACTCAATTTGATAATGCTGATATAACAGATCTTGAAGAATTTAGAGGAAAACATAAAAACTCAGCGTTAGAGAAAGGAATAAAACTAACCCCTGTAGCATTCGTCATAAAAGCTGTAGCGATCGCTTTACAAGAGAATCCTGAATTTAATCGGTCTCCGCTAAATGATAGAGATAATTATGTACAAAAAGAGTATGTGAATATTGGTATGGCAGTGGACACGGAAAAAGGGTTGTTTGTTCCAGTAATCAAAAGCGCTGATAAAATGGGAGTCTGGGAAATAGCAAAAAATGTTTTGGACATGGCTGATAAAGCTCGAAATGGGGCGTTAACTCCAAATGAAATGCAAGGTGGTTGTTTTACGGTATCAAGTTTAGGAGCTATCGGTGGCAACGGTTTCACACCAATTGTTAATAGCCCAGAGATTGGAATCTTGGGAGTATCAAAAGCACAAATTAAGCCGGTTTGGATTGATTCCGAATTTGTACCAAGGCTTATGTTGCCCTTATCTCTCTCCTATGATCATCGATTAATAAATGGAGGTAATGCTGGCAAATTTTTGACTAGTATTGTACGTTTATTAAGTGATGTACGTACTATGATCCTCTAATCTTTAAAAAAGGAATTGATCATGAAATATTTGCATACGATGGTGAGGGTGAATGACCTTGATGCTTCTTTACGATTTTATGTAGATATTCTTGGGTTAGTTGAAGTCAGAAGAGTAGATTATGAGGCGGGTAGATTTACCCTTGTCTTTTTGTCTGCCCCAGATGATGTGAAGGATGGTATTGAAATTGATTCACCTTTAATTGAATTGACTCATAATTGGGATACAGAAGCACTTAATTCAGGTCGTAATTTTGGGCATTTAGCATTCAGAGTGAAAGATATTTATGAAACTTGTGCAAAAATCGCTGCCGCAGGTGTCGAGATAAATCGGCCACCGAGGGATGGAAGGATGGCATTCATAAAATCTCCGGATAACATATCCATTGAGCTGCTTCAAGAGGGAGAAGCTCTGCCCTCGATGGAGCCTTGGGCATCCTTGCCTAACGAGGGATCTTGGTAAGTTTTTATAGAGTCGTCTTTTTAAAAGGAAGAACCTGTCTACAAGCCTTCATCTGTATATCAATCTCTTTTTTCTCCCTTACAAGAAAGTCAGATATTGCTTTTCGAAAATCTTCATTTTTTATCCAATGAAGTGAACGAGTTTTGACTGGTTCGAAGCCCCTAAGCAATTTATGTTCGCCTTGTGCACCTGCGTCAAATATTTTCATTTTTTTTTCAATGGCAATTTCGATTCCTTGGTAACAGCAAAGCTCAAAATGCAAAAACTCATATTCATCAGTGCTTCCCCAGTACCTGCCATATAGTTTGTCTTGATCAAAAAAGTATAGAGCGCATCCAATCAGTCGTTGATCTTTTTTTGCAACTGCCATGCAGAGTTGATCCCGCATAGAGATTGATAATAGATCAAAGAAAGTTTTGTTGAGATATCCCCGTGTACCGTTTCTTTTGAAATAGGTTCTCTCGTACATCTTAAAGAAGAAATTCCAAACTTCTTGAGAAATATCAGCGCCAAAATGAGTATTCACGTCTATTGATTGATCATGAATGGACATCCGTTCTTTTTTTATCATTTTTCTCTTTCTGGCATTCAATGTGCACAAGAAGTCATCAAACGATTTGTACTCTTTATTTTTCCAGTGAAATTGTATTCCATATCGGGTCATCAGATCTGAATCCTTAAAATGACCAACAGTATCCCTATCTGCGAATAACATATGCCAACTGGATGCAGTTGAAATTTGACACTGCTTTTTAACGTGATCGAGAAGTGACTCACATAGTTTTCTATTCATTGGACTTTTAGTTGAAATTCGGGGCCCTTGCACTGGTGTAAAAGGAACGCTAGTGACTAATTTTGGATAATAGTTAAGCCTATACTGATGGAAGGCATTAGCCCAAACATAATCAAACACATATTCACCCATTGAGTGGGTTTTGTTATATAAGGGCATAAAAAAATCGGTCTCAATCTGCAGCTCTGTAACATGCATCGGATTCCAACCCGTTGCTTCTGTAGTACAACCCGATTGTTCCAATGCATCGAAAAATGGATAGCTTAAGAAAGGATATGAGAGTCGCATACTTAACCGTTTATTCATTTAAATACGGAATTGTATTTAATATTGATTAATATAAGTTACTCACTTGAATAATTTACTTTTAAAATTTGTTAAACTCAAAGGATAAGAGCTGTTAAAAAGTACGTTAACTGATGTATTTAAGTTAGTATTTTAAAACTGCTCTAGTAAAAACTTTAAAAGGAATTTTGATATGTTAGTAAAACCTCGAGTGAGAGGGTTCATGTGTGTAACTAGTCACCCTGATGGTTGTTGCAAGCATGTGGAGGAACAAGTTAATTATATAAAATCTCAACCAAAGATAGATATGCCTCGGCGGGTATTAGTGATTGGTAGTTCTACCGGTTACGGTTTAGCAGCTAGAATTTCAGCAGCCTTTGGTGGAAAGGCTTCAACTCTCGGCGTTATTTTTGAGAAGCCAGGAACCAGTTCTAAGACAGCCAGTGCTGGCTGGTATAACACGGCTGCATTTCATGATCATGCAGAAAAAAGTGATTTGTACGCAAAAACGATCAATGGCGACGCGTTTAGCGATGAGGTTAAATCAAAAGTAATTGAAATTATCAAAAAAGATTTAAAGGAAATTGATTTATTAATCTATAGTGTAGCGGCCCCAAGGAAAAAAGATCCTGAAACTGGAGACATCATAACTTCTGTGCTCAAACCAATAGGTAAGAATATATCAATGTTGGGTTTGAATACTGACAAAGAGTGTATTCAGAGGGTAGAGCTTGAACCTGCCTCCAAGAGTGAGATCGATGACACAATCAAAGTTATGGGTGGAGATGATTGGAGTAGATGGATACAACAATTAGACAAGGCTGGGGCTCTGGCTAATAATTTTAAAACAACTGCATTCACTTATATCGGTGACAAAATTACTTGGGACTTGTACTGGGAGGGCACTATTGGAGCTGCAAAGAAAGACTTGGACAGAAAAGTTAAGTCAATACGACAGCAAATTAAGGACATTAACGGAGATGCTCGAGTCTCAGTTTTAAAAGCAGTAGTTACTCAATCCAGTTCCGCAATCCCGGTAATGCCCCTTTATCTCTCAATTCTGTTCAAAGAAATGAAATCTAGAGGCACCCATGAGGATTGTATTCAGCAATTATATCGTCTTCTAACAACTAGGCTTTTTTCAGATGGAGAAAATTATGATATCGAAGGCCGATATCGAGTAGATGATTATGAGTTAGATCGTCAGGTTCAGAAAAGTGTTTCTGATGCATGGAGCAACATTTCTGATGAAAGCTTGGCTTTGCTCGCTGATTTTGATGAGTACAAACGATCTTTCCTTAGATTATTTGGATTTGAGATAGCTGGCATTGATTACTCTCGGGATGTGGATCCTGAGAAGGTAATCCCTGGAATAATCAATTTATAAAATTATTCGCTGAAGCTTATTATGACGCCAGAGTTTGAGAGTAAATTTCTGTATCCAAAATACTGGATTACATGGGTCGTTTTGGGTTTTTGGCGGTTAATTATTTTTCTTCCGTATCCCGTTCTTGTTGGAATTGGCTATTTACTTGGGCAGTTACTGTATATATTGCCAAGTTCGAGAAAAAAAATTGCACAGACAAATATTAAACTTTGTTTCCCAAATCTTACAGAGATCCAAAGAAAGCGATTACTTCACAAGAATTGTGCTAGTTTGGGTATTGCAGTTATTGAGACAGGCATAGCTTGGTGGTGGTCCAATGAGAGGCTTTCGCGGATTATTGAGTATGAGGGCTTAGAAAATTTAAAATCCCTTGAATCGAGTGGTGGGATAATTTTGCTTGGAATTCATTACACAACACTGGAAATTGGTGCATCCGCCATTATGATGAAAACACAGCTGGATGGAATGTATCGGGAGCATAAAAACGATGTTTTTAACTATGTGCAGTTGAAAGGCCGGGCGAGTCGAAATCCTGATTGTTATCTTTACGAGCGGAGAGATGTAAGATCAACAATGAAAGCTCTAAAAAATGGTCGGATGGTTTGGTATGGCCCAGATCAGGATTATGGTTTATCACAGGGGGTATTTGCACCCTTTTTTAACATTCAAGCGGCGACTGTAACAGGGACAGCTAGATTTGCGAGGATATCAGGATCAAGTGTAATCCCTTTTTCACACATAAGGATGCCAAAAGCAAGAGGATACAAAGTAAAGGTGTATCCAAAATTGGAGAATTTCCCATCCGAAAAACTTGTTGATGACACAATTAGAGTCAATCAGGAAATAGAGCGTTTAATATTGATTAAGCCAGATCAATATTTATGGGCTCACCGTCGTTTTAAAAATCGACCCGAGGGAGAGGATAAATTATATAACTAATGAAAAGACCCTCATAAGATTCAATCCGTTTAAACTCTTATTTATGTTAGTATTATGCTGATTTGCTCACACTCATAGTTCGGATAATTTCTATGATCACAGGAAGTATAGTTGCACTTATTACACCAATGAAATTTGGTTCGTGTGAGATTGATTGGGAGAGTCTAGAAAAACTCATCGACTGGCACTACCAGAACCAAACCGATGCAATAGTCGTGGTTGGTACCACAGGCGAATCGTCAACTTTAAGTTTTGCCGAGCATAAAAAAGTTATTGAGCAGGCTGTGAAGTATTCGTCTGGGAAAATCCCAATTATCGCGGGTACCGGTGCTAATTCAACTGCAGAAGCGATTGAGCTGACAAGATCAGCGTCTGAAGCAGGGGCAGACGCATGCCTTTTGGTTACACCTTATTACAATAAACCCTCTCAGGAGGGACTTTTCAGGCATTACGAAGAAATTGCCAAAAAAGTCAGCATAAATCAGATTCTTTACAATGTGCCATCAAGAACTGCCTGTGACTTGCACTCAGAAACAGTAATCAGGCTATCAAAGTTTGAGAATATTGTTGGCATTAAAGAAGCAACAGGTGATTTGAACAGACTTATCTTCATGAAGAAACATTGCGATGATAATTTTGCATTTTACTCGGGTGATGACGAGACAGCTTGTGAATTTATTTTAAATGGAGGTCATGGAGACATCTCGGTGACAGCCAATCTTGATCCAGGACGAATGTATCGATTGTGTAATGCGGCACTTAATGGTGATGTGGATTTAGCGAGAAAGATAAATTGTGAACTAGAAAAGCTACATAAGATACTTTTTGTTGAGTCCAATCCAATACCTGTTAAATACGCAGCGTCTTGTCTTGGTTTAACTGAGAATGTGTTACGATTACCTCTGACTTGTATCACTGAAAGTAAGCAAAATGATATCAAGTTAGAGTTGAATAGATTGAATTTGAAGGGTTTGACATATTGATTGTAGCAAACAGATATTTGTCAAGGTTCACCAGTTTTATCATGATAGCCCATGTAACCTTGCTTGCGGGATGCGGTTGGTTGGGTCTTCGGGATAAAAGTGGTGACTATCTTTTATCTGAGGAAACAGTAAAAACTGAAATTCCAGAGGATATGGCGATTTCAAAATCATTAGAGCAACTGTATCCCATCCCTGGAATTTCTCGCTCTAATGAAGCGAACTTATCGTTCGAATTACCACGTCCTCTTCCAGCTTCAGAGAACACATTTGATCAACTCGTAAAAATACAAAGTTTTGATGAAAACAGGTGGATTCTTATAAATATTCCACCAAATGAAACATGGCCGAGATTAAGGAATGTTTTGAATCGAAGTGGTGTACCAACTGATGCAGTGGACGGCTTTGCAGGTCGAATCGACACAGTATGGGTAACATTTAAATCTGATGAGATTAAATCACACAGATTTAAATTTGATATAACACCAGGAGTCCAATTGGATAGCACGGAGATCAGAATTACCCACAACGAAGCGGATCGTGGAAGCGAACTGGAAGCAGAGTGGCCTGAAAAATCTGATAGCGATCAGCGCGAACTTGATATGTTGACATTAATTGCAAATGATCTAGCATCTTTGCAAGACTTTGCGAGTGTTTCGATGCTGGCAAATGAAATTGGTGGGGTTTCTAAAGTAACAGTTGTGAACTCCACTGAATATCCATTTATTGAAATGAAACTAGGTTTTGCAAGAGCTTGGGCATCAGTAATCTATTCATCAGAGAGAGGTGGATTTACAACATTGGATAGAGATCGAAGTGAAGGTCTTATTTATGTAAATTATTCTGAAGATGGAGACACGGAGAGAGGATTTTTCTCCAGAATTTTTACACGAGAAAAAGATCCAACTGAATTAGAAATACAATATCTGATAGATGTTTCTCAAGTTGATGACTCGATTAAAGTAAGGGTTTTTAACAAAGATAATGCGCAAATTGAGCGAACGAGCGCATTGCGAATATTATCTGCTCTTAGAACTAACTTATCATGATCGATGAGATTTGCAGTATTAGCAAGTGGAAGTCGTAGCAATGCAATTGTTATAAATCAAAGCGACACTTATTTATTAATTGATTGTGGTCTCTCTCAGCAGAAACTCATAAGTAAACTTAAAAATCTTGGTTTAGAGCTCAATAATTTATCAGGTATTTTGATTTCGCATGAGCATGCTGATCACTGGGGATGTGTTGAAGCAATCCTTCAAAATTTCAAAATACCGATATTTCTTACCTATGGCTCTGCAGCTATCAAAAACTTTAAGTTGGATGATAAGTTAACGTATGAAATCTGCCCTCAGCAAAACTTTAGCATTGGTGACTTGGATATCTTGCCTGTTACTGTCCCACATGATGCAAAACAACCTGTTCAATTTATAATATCCGATATAAATAGGAGAATGGGTATCCTTACTGATATTGGTCACATAACAACAGCGATAAAAGAAATGTATTCATCCCTTGATGGCTTGATAATAGAATTTAATTATGATGAGGAAATGCTCAATAAAGGTAAATATCCATTGAAGATAAAAAAAAGAATCGCAGGAAGATATGGACATTTAAGTAACTCTCAGAGTATTGAGTTTCTAAAAGTAATGGATTTATCAAAATTAAAGCTTTTAGTAGCAGGGCACATTAGTGAAAATAACAACTCTATTCAAAAAATTAATGAGTTGCTAAAAATTGATAAGGGAGAATTTAGAGCTTTCATTGCGCCACCAGATTGGGAGAGTGGCTGGCTTCAATTGTGATTATGAAATATTTTTGCAATCTGGGTGTAGCTTTTTTCCACAGATAGCGTTGATTTTTAAAGTTGATGTTAGATATTCGTGCTAAGTCATTGATTCTTACTGGTAAATATCCTAAATTATTGTTTTTATTAGGTTTTTTAAACTGATCAAAATTTGATCAATTTAACGGATTGTATTGTTTTTTCGAGACTTATCTGTTTCAACTACTGTTAATCCACAAAGTTATCCACAGATTATGTGAGTAACTTTTTCTAATTTGCGTATCATTTTGGTGCAATATCAATGTAATGTAGCAGTATGACCTAAAATATCATATCGTAAATTAATCGTCTTTTAATAATTAAAGTATGGTAGTCAATTAAATGGTCCGTAAGTTAGGCATATTTCTAGAAAGTTCGATGTCGCAATCATTGCTTCAGCGATTGAATCCAATAAAAGGCTATCCAATCTTTACAGAAAAAACTGACTTGGTTGAGCAATCGAATAAATCAATCATTGATAAAAAATATTATTTGTATCTCGATGCTTGGGGTTTATCGCTTCTACCGTTTGACAAAAACCTTCATGGTAAGGTACACACTGATTTTATCAGTGGTAAAAATAATTACAGGAGAATTACCACAACTCGCCGCAATCATCTTGCTCGCGCCTGTGGAATAACTCACAGAGATCATCCATCCATATTGGATGGAACAGCAGGTCTTGGAATTGATGGTTTTATGCTGGCCTCTCTAAATTGTAAAGTTAAGCTCGTCGAGAAAAACCCCGTAATTTTTGCTTTGTTAAACGATGGAGTTCGCAGATTACATTCGGCGTCGGCTGCCGATAAGTTTTTAAAGGTTGCATATGAAAATATCTCATATGTATGGGGTGAGACTGAACAAGTTTTGGTACAGCAAACACTCAGTGATATAAAGTATGATGTAATATACCTCGATCCAATGTTCCCCTTAAAACAAAAAGAATCTAAATCAAAAAAGGCTATGCAAGCGTTACAATATCTCTCAGGCATTGAAGATGATTGCGATAACCTCCTCAATTTAGCAATTAACTCAGCGAGAAAAAGAGTGGTTATAAAGCGTCCTCTTCGTTCTGATTATCTCTGCAGGAGAGAGCCAACCCTAAGTTTGAAAGGAAGCAGTGTAAGATTTGATGTTTTTATAAAGAGAAGCTAGATTACTTTTGATGTTTCTGAAGTTCACATAGAAGATTAAAGTAGACATCCTCCAATTTTGATAGCTCGACTAAATCTAAATGCTCATCTACTTTATGAATACTTTTGTTAGTTGGACCGAACTCAATAACTTCGCATCCAAGTTTCTTTAAGAATCTACCATCTGATGTTCCACCGCCTGTGCAAT
>ENA-OSEY01001824-OSEY01001824.1-marine-metagenome-genome-assembly--contig:-NODE-1824-length-14264-cov-4.036019_pt1 | contig 14264 bp, 14 predicted proteins | sample MGYA00248465_ERZ534230 | MGnify/ENA primary metagenome ERZ534230 (study PRJEB26409, sample SAMN06344110) | marine metagenome | isolation source: Sea water from surface | place: Atlantic Ocean:Southern...
TATCCTTTTTATAGACTTGATACTTTTTTTTCAAAAATTAAATACTCAAGTGTTAGATTTATAAGTGATGGAGGATGGCATTTTACAAATATTAAATCTGCTAAAGAAATTGAATATAAGTTAAGATCCTATCTTCATCATCTTGAGTTTGATATAAATCCACTGACCGTGGAAGAAATTAAGGAAATTATGGATAATAAACATGCAATATATAATTTGAATGTTGATCAAAGAGCAACAAAGTTTGGGAAAGGACCTAAGCTTTTAAAATTTGAATTTGATAGATTGCCAGAATATATAAAAAAAAATAAAAAAAAATTTGAAAGGTGGTTAGATTAAATATGAAAGCATATTGGGTATGTATATACGAAAAAATTGATAATTCAGAAAAATTAAAGGAGTATGCTGCTAAAGCTAAACCCGCAGTAGAAAAGTTTGCTGGAAAATTTCTTGTAAGGGGTGGAAAAAATAGAACTACTGACGGGATAAAATCCCCTCGAACCGTTGTTGTTGAATTTCCTGATTATAACTCAGCTATGCAATGCTATGACTCGAAGGAATACCAAGAGGCGCATGATATTCTTAGCGGCCATGTTATAAGGCATCACCAAATAGTGGAAGGTGCTTAATACTGAATTGGTTCATCATCAATAGATCTCCACAAATACCAAGTAGCAACCGAACAATACGGTGAAAATTTTCTCTGTAGCTTACTAACAAAAATTTTTGGTGGTAAATATTTTTTTCTATAGTTATTAGAGATTGCTCTTAAAAGACCTATATCTTGTAAAGGCCAGATATTTTGCCTATTAAACGTAAAAAGTAAAATCATTTCAGCTGACCATCTACCGATTTGTCTAAGCGTTGAAAGATATACTATCGCATCCTCATCATTCATTTTTTTTATTAAATTTGGATTAAAACTTTTATGATAAAATTTATAAGCTAGTTCTTTTATACCCTTAACTTTCTGTCGACTTAATCCACATTTTTTTAGTTGTTGTGAACTTAATTTATTTACAGTCTTAGGTTCTATTTTATTTTTACAAAGCTTTTTAAACTTTATAAATACTGAATTTGCTGCAGCCACACTGATCTGTTGACCTATAATACTTTTGCATAGCGAAAAAAAAACATCTCTTCTGGTTGTTAAAAATGTATCATCATATTTTTTTATAAGATTTCTCATAATTCTATCTTTTGATGATAAATAACTTATTGCTTTCTTCCAATATTTCGGTGGTTTAGTCATGTCTTGTAGTTGAAATTTGTTTTTTTAATAAAATTTCTCTTCTGAAGATAATTATTGATGAAACAATTACCAAAGTTGCACCTACTAAAGTTTTTATTGTTGGTATTTCATCCCAAATGAAATAACCAAAAATTATTGCAAAAACTAAAGCTAAATATTTTAATGGTGTAACCAATGATACCTCTGAAAATTTATAAGATTGGCTCAGCCATAGATTTGCAACACCTCCAAAAATTCCTATTAAGGATAAAAGTATTAGGTCTATTAAATTTGGCATTAACCACCCATAAGGTATCGTAAATAAACCCGCTAATGTAATTGCTGCAGAAAAATATAATGAAATTAGCCAAACTGGTTCTGTCGAGGATAATTGTCTGATTGAAATAGCAACATATGACATTCCTAAAACGAAAATGACTGGAAAGATATAATAAACATTTAAAGAACTTAAACCTGGTTCAGAAATAATAATAATTCCAACGAAACCAACAAAGACCGCTAACCATCTAAAATAACCAACTTTTTCACTTAAGAAAAAAATTGAAAAAATTGTTGTAAAAATTGGTGCAGCAAACGAAATACTTACAACGGTTGCCAATGGTAGATTTCTCAATGCTGTGAAAATAGATAGTAAAGCCATCAGTCCAAAAAAACATCTTGAGAAGTGTAACATTGGCCTTTTTGTGAAGTAAAAATCTTTAAGTCTTTCTTTAGGGATCACAAAATAATAAAGAACTAAGCCAAAAAAACCTCTGAAAAAGATTACCTGGCCTAAAGGATAGTTATCTGACCATTTTACAATTAGATCCATTACGGAAAATGCACATACAGACAAGAACATGTACAAAAAACCTAATTGATTTTTAGAAAACATAAGATTAACTTTAGTTTAATAAACTTAATAATCAATGGAAATAGCAGTATTAGCTTGTGGATGCTTTTGGGGACCTGAAATAAAGTTCAGTAGATTAGACGGTGTTTTTAAAACTGAGGTAGGTTATTGCGGAGGTAACACGAGTAAAACAAGTTATCAAGAAGTTTGTGAAGGAAATACGAATCATGCTGAAGTTGTTAAATTAGACTTTGATCCAAACATAATTTCCTATGAAAAAATTTTAGATTACTTTTTTGAAATACATGATCCTACAACCTTAAATTCTCAAGGACCAGACTTTGGTACACAGTATAGAAGTGAAATTTTTTATCTTAATGACGAACAGAAAAATATTGCAAAAAAAATAATAGAAAAATACAACAAAAAATATTCTGGGAAAGTGGTTACTAAAATTTCACAAATAAAAAATTATTGTATAGCTGAGGAATATCATCAAAAATATCTAGAAAAAAGATAAATGTCTTTAGTAGAAACTACTTGGGTTGAAAATAATTTGAGTAATATAAAATTGATTGATTGTTCTTGGCATCTTCCTAATGCTTCGAGAAATCCATATCAAGAATATTTGAATCAGCATTTACCAAATGCATTGTTTTTTGATTTAGATAAAAATTCTGATCAGAATACAGAATTACCACATATGTTGCCGTCTCGTAAAAAGTGGGATGAAATTGTTTCAAATTTAGGTATAAAAAATGAAGATAGAATTATTGTTTATGATAATTCTGATTTAATCAGCTCCTGTAGATTATGGTACACTTTTATCTATTTTGGACATGACCCTAAGCTTGTAAGTGTTATGAATGGTGGCTTTGAAAAATGGCAATCAGAAAAAAGACAGATTACAAAAGAAGTAATAGTTTTTCCCAAATCGCATTACATATCAAAAGAAAAAAAAGATTTAGTAAAATCAAAGACGCAAATTGAACAAAATATTATTAATCAGGAATTTAAAATTCTTGATGCAAGAAGTAAAGAAAGATTTGAGGGGAAAGAAAAAGAGCCAAGAAAAGGTTTAAGAAGTGGATCTATACCAAATTCTTTATGCTTGCCATTCAAGCAATTAATAGAAAAGGATAAAACATTTAAATCTAAAGAAGAATTGTTAAAAATTTTTAAATCAGTTTTAAAACATGATTTTTCATCAAAAATTGTGTTTTCATGCGGCTCTGGTGTTACAGCCTCAGTTTTAGCACTTGCATATTCCTTAATTGATAATAAGTATAATCCTGTCATTTATGATGGTTCATGGTCAGAGTATGGCAGAATATAATTTATGAAAAATTCAAAAAAAGTTTTAATTGGTGTTGTAATTTTTTTTATAATAATTGCAATTGTTGTAATTGGAAGAACAATGGTTGGAAACCATTTCAAAAAAAAATTTAGCAAAAGACCACCTCCTGGAATTATTGTCAAATTAGTTTCTGAAAAAGCCTTCTCAGAGAGAATCGAAAGTTTTGGCACTGCAATTTCAAAAAAAACAAAATCGTATCGGATTCAAAAAAGTGACTTAATTTCAGAACTAAAATTAGATAGTTATGTAGAGAAAGGATCTTTAGTAGTCAAATTGAAGGACAAAGATATTATTGCACCATTTAGTGGTGTTCTAGGTTATAGAGGCATTACAGAGGATGTCCTAGGATCGGATAATTCTCTCATTATAACTTTAGATGATAGTTCGGTAATATACGCCGATTTAAAAATACCTGAATCTTTTGCGCCAGTTATTAAAAAAAATTTGCCAGTAGATGTAAAGTTTTCAGGACTAAAAAACAAAATTTTTTCCGGAAAAGTGGAAGGTTATTCAAGTAGAATCAGTGCAGATACAAGAAGTTTGTTAACGAGGATTAAAATAGATAACAAAGATTATGAGTTAATACCAGGGTCACTACTTGAAGTAAGTGTGAAATTTAATGAAAGAAATTCTCTATCAGTTCCTGACACAAGTGTGATGCTAGAGGGAGAAAGCTCTTTTGTATATAGAGTGCTTGATGATAATAGTTTAGAAAAAACTCAAATCCAAATTGGAAATAGAGATGAAGGGTTTATAGAGGTAATTTCAGGATTAAATGAGGGTGATCTAATTGTTGCAGAAGGTCTAAAAAAAGTAAATCCAAAAGGAAAAATTAAACCAATTAAAAAGTAAATGTTTATAACTGATTTAAGTATACGAAGACCGGTAGTCTCTTGGGTAATGTCTCTCATATTAGTTTTATTTGGCATATTTGTATTTTGGAAATTGCCTGTAAGAGAATTACCATCAGGTCTTCAGCCACCTGTTGTTCAGGTAAAAGTGGATTACAAATCCGCATCAGCGCCGATAATTGATCAGGAGGTTACTCAAGTTTTAGAGGATGTAATTGGTGGAGCAGAAGGTATTAAAAATATTGATTCTGTTTCTGAAAATGGAAGAAGTACAATTAGTATTGAGTTTGATACAGAAATGGATTTAGACAATGCTGCAAATGATATAAGAGAAAGAGTGGCTAGAGTTGCAGATAATTTACCCACTGAGGCAGAGGCTCCACAAATATTAAAACAGGCTGCAGGTTTTACGACAACTATGTGGATAGCGCTTTCTTCTCCCTCATGGAGTGATTTGGAATTGGGAGATTACGCAGAGAGATATTTAGTTGATAGATTTTCAAGTATTAAAAATGTTGGGAGAATTTTAGTAGGTGGTCTAAGGGAATTAAGTGTCAGGATTTGGATAGATCCAATAAAATTAGCTGCTAATGATTTAACCATTCAAGAATTAGAAAATGCACTCAGAAGCGAAAATGTTAGTCTTCCAGCTGGAACTTTAGAAGCAACTAATGTTGATCTTACTCTAAATCTAGACAAATCTTATACAACTATTGACCAACTAAAAAGCTTGCCCTTAAAAAAGAACAAAGACAACATAGTAAAATTGTCTGATGTTGCTGAGGTTGAATTTGGCCCTGTTTCAGAAAAAACATTATTTAAGGCACAAAGAAAAGATAATCTTAACTTAAAAACAGTAGGTATAGGTATTTACGCTAGAAGTGGAGCATCAACTGTCGAACTGTCAAAAGATATCAAAAAAAAGCTAAAAGAAGTTAGAAAGTCTTTGCCGGATGGATTAAATATAGAAGTTGCATTTAATAGAGCAAACTATGTCGGAGCAGCAATTAATGAAGTATACAAAACTCTTTTCATAGCTTTTATATTAGTAGTAGTTATTATTTATTTGTTTCTTGGAAATTTAAAAGCAGTGATAGTACCAGCGGTTGCGCTTCCCGTTAGTCTAATCGCATCTTTTTTAGGAATTTATATTTTTGATCTATCAATAAATATATTTGTTCTGTTGTCTTTTATTTTAGCTATTGGAATAATTACAGATGACTCGGTCATTATGACAGACGCAATTTATAGAAGAATTGAAAATGGTGAAAAACCCCTTGTAGCAGCTTATAAAGGATCAAAGCAAATAACATTTGCAATTATTGCTACTACTCTGATATTGGTTGCAGTATTTTTACCGCTAATTTTCATAAAGGGAATTTCTGGAACCTTATTCAGAGAAACCGCGATCGCATTATCTTTTTCTGTAGTTATTTCATCATTTGTTGCACTAACCTTATCTCCAATGCTTGGAAGTAGATTTTTAACACTAAAAACTAAGCAAAATAAAATTATAAGTAAATTTAATAATTTTTTTAAATCATTTCTAAAATTTTATAAAGAAAGCCTTAATTATTTTCTCGATAAACAAAGGTTAATAATTTCATTTATGATTTTAGTAATTATTTCTTCAGTATTATTATTTAATTTTTCAAAAAAGGAACTGCTTCCTCTTGAAGATAGGGGGGCATATTTAGTAATCGGAATGACTGACGAAGGAAGCTCATTTGAGTACACACAAGACAGAGCACAAGAAATAGAGTCTAAATTAATTCCTCTGTTGCAGGAAGAAAATAGCCCGTATAGAAGATTTATAATGCGAGTTCCAGGTTTTGGTAGATCAAGTAATTCGTTTAATACTTTTATAATAATAGCTTTACTTAATCATTGGGATGATAGAAGTAAAAATACACAATCAGTTATGAGAGAAGCTATAGGAAAAATAGTAACTAATCCACAAGCGATTGCTTTTCCTATTTCACCACAATCAATAAGAGTTTCAAATTATAACAAACCAGTTCAAATGGTAATTTTAGGATCATCTTATGAGGAGCTTGAGCAAATTCAGAATAACTTAATATCGGAATTAAGAAAAAATAAAAATTTGTCAAGAATTGAGTCAGATTATTCTAAAAATAAACCAGAGGTAAAATTAATTATCAACAAAAATAAAGCAAAAGATTTAGGGGTATCAACAGACCAAATAGGCAAGACTTTGGAAACTCTTTATGGTGGAAAAACTGTTACAACATTTAATAAACTTGGAAAAGAATATCCAATTATAGTACAAAAATATTTGTCAGATAGAAGAAGTAAAGAAAGTTTAGCAAAAATTTTTGTAAGATCTGAAAATAACTCAAAACTTATATCACTGGCAAATTTAGTTGATTTTAAGGAAGAAGGATCAGCCAAAATTCTTTCAAGATATAATAGACAAAGAGCAGTAACTATATCTGCTAATATAAACGAAGGATATTCATTAAGTGAAGCAATAAGATATTTAGAAAAAACTATGGAAAATGTTTCACCCCAGAATCAGATTTCCTGGAAGGGAAAATCTGAAGAGTTAAAAGAAACCTCAAATGAATTATTTATAATATTTGCTTTAGCATTAATAACTGCTTATTTAGTTATGGCAGCTACTTTTAACTCATTTATTCATCCATTTATAATAATAATGACTGTCCCGCTAGCTGTATTTGGTGGATTGGTTTTCATTCTTTTTTTAAATAGTTCAATCAATATTTTTTCACAAATTGCTCTTGTTATTCTCATTGGTATATCTACAAAAAATAGTATCTTAATTGTAGATTTTGCAAATCAACTTAGAGCATCTGGAAAAAATATTGATAATGCAATAAAGGAAGCGTGCGATATGAGATTCAGACCTATTATAATGACATCTCTTAGTACAATGATAGCAATGGTTCCTTTAGTAATTGGAAATATTGGACCTGGGGCCGGAGAAGGGTCTAGACTTGCTGTTGGGTCTACTATTTTAGGAGGCATGATTATATCAACATTTTTTACACTATATGTAACTCCAACCATGTACTTAATGTTAGCGAAGAATACTAAACGAATTGATGCTGTTGATATTGAATTAAAGAAGCAACTTAATTAAAAAATAATATATTTTCTTGTTTTGAGAGAATTTTGGCAACTTAACAATTGTGATTTATATTTTTTAGACTGTGTTTGTACCTTCTTGGCTAAAGATATAACTTTTGAATTTTTTTTATAGTTTTTATAGTTTCCCCAACCCTCATGATAAGCAATATACTGTCTAAATGCATCTTTTTTTGAAATTTTTAATATTTTTTCGGTTTTATTGGTGTACCATCCTATAAAATCTACACTATCTTTGAATCTAGTCCTCGTTGCCAAAGGATTGTTTGTTTCTTGTTTATATTGTTTCCATGTTCCTTTAACTGCTTGAGAATATCCAAAGGATGAGGATGGTCTTTTATAAGGAATAACTTTGAAAATTTTATTTCTTTTTGGTTTTGCAAGCCAGTCAAAATCAGACTCCATTTTAATAATAGCAAGCTGCAAGTATATTGGTGTTCCCCATTTTTTTTCAGTATTTTTCGCATGCTTGTACCAAAGATATCTTTCAGAAAATATGGAACAACCGTCTGCAGTATTTTTAGGAATAGATGAGCAAGAAACAAGAAATAAGCAGAGCACCAAAATTAAAATATTATTTTCTTTTTTCATTTTTTCTCCAATTCCATGGTTTTTCAAATGTACCCTGCCATAATCCTAATTTATCTCTTTCTGCCTCTTTTTCTTGAAGAATATATTTTTTTGAGTACCTAACATAAGCTAAGGCATGACCGTTTCTAACAAGCCAAGAATTAATATTTAATTTATTCTTATAGCAAGTTGCAAGCTTCCTTTTGTATCTATCTACATTTTCTATTTTACATAATATTAATGCGTTTTTTAATAATTTTTTAAGTTTTTTCGTAGAGATTTTACCGCATGGGTATTTTTTATGAAAAGATAAAAATTGAATACTTAGAAAAATCTTTTTACATGATTGATTTGTCTCAGGTGCATCAATACCAGATAATCTAATTTTGTTATTTTTAATTTTAATTGTATCACCATCAATCACTAAAGCCTTTCCCTCAATTACTTCAGCATAAGCATTAGGTGACATAAAAAATAATAAAAGTAAAAAAACATTAAATTTTTTTTTTAACATAAGAAAAACATAAAAATAATATTAATGATATTAATACACCCAATACATTCCCATACAAATCAGAAATCTGGAAACTTCTATTTGGTACTAATATGTGAAGTATCTCAAATAAAAAGGATATTAAAAAAAAATAAGTAAGAATGATTTTCTTTTTTTTTTCAAAAAAAATTAAAAATCCAAAAAAAGAAAAAAATAAAAAAGCATAAACATGATTAGATGAGAAATTTAATAATAAGAAATTAAAGTCATCTGTTAGTTGAGGCTGTTTATATAAGTCTTTATATAAAATAAATCCCATTATACTTCCCGGGTATAAGTAGAAAATTGCAAATAGTGTATTTATTAAATAAAAAAATGATTTAAACATGATACAGTTTTCTTATATTTAAATTTTTTATATGAGTCATTTATTTTTAGTAAGACACGGACAAAGTGAATGGAATTTACAAAAAAAATTCACTGGGTGGGTAGATGTGGATTTAACGCCACATGGGAAATTAGAAGCTTGTAAGGCAGGAGAGGCAATAAAATCGACAAATGTTAAAATTGACTTATTTTTTAGTTCTTACCAATTAAGAGCAATAAATACCTTAAAGCTAATTAAAAATACAATAAGAAATAATTCTGAATTCACAAAAGCCTGGGAGCTTAACGAAAGACACTATGGATCACTTACAGGTTTGAATAAAGAGGAAATGAAAAATAAACTTGGAGAAAAAAAAATACATGAGTTTAGACGCTCATGGGATATTAGGCCTGACCCTTTAAACCAAAATAGTCCTTACCATCCAATTAATATAGATATTTATAAAAATATCCCAAAAGAAAATATTCCAGATACAGAGTCTCTTAAAGATACCTATGATAGAGTTGTTAAGTATTTTACTAAAAATATTAATAGTGAAATAAAAAATAACAAGAATATTCTTATATCAGCGCATGGAAATTCAGTGAGAGCACTTTGTAAATTTTTATTTAAGTTAAATGAAAAACAAATACCTAAACTTGAGATACCTACTGGAAATCCACTACATATTGAATTAGATAAAAAATTAAAGATTACTAAATGTAGATATCTTGATCAAGAGAGAGCTCAAGATTTATTGGTTTTTTAATATTTTGTTATAAATCTCTAAATCAGTTACATGCAAAAATTCAATATTGCTTTCATATGCAAAAAGTCGAGACTCTTTTAATTGACGATTCCATATTTCGTTCATTGAAAATTTTTTTTTAGTAATTTTTGAAAAAATATTTTTATTAATTATTTGACATCCAGTATAAATAAAATTTTTATTGTTATCTTTTGTAAGCTTCTCATTAATTAAGTTAAAATCACCCTTCAATCTTTTATCAAAACTCAAATCTTTAGGAACAACTAGTAAAATATTATTAATCTGTTTTCTAAAATATAAATCAACCATTTTAGATATATTTTTATCATAATTCTCATTCCATAAAGTATCTGGGTTAAAAACTAAAAAATTTTCCTCGCTAGAATCTTTTATCATATTAAAAATACCACCCCCAGTATCGAGAATCTCATTACCATCTTCAATTAACTGGATATCTAAATTTGTATTTGATTGATCCACAAATTTTTTGATCTCTTTTGAGAGGTAAAAAGTATTAATTTTTATTTTTTTTATTTGAAGTTTTTCTATTAATTTTATTGTCCTTTCTAATAATGTAATTTGCCCAATTTTTAATAAAGGTTTTGGAGTGCTTTGGGTTAAAGGAAGCAGTCTTTTTCCAAAGCCTGCACACAATATAAGTGCCGTATTAATTTGCATAATTTTTCCTTAGTTTAGAGGAAAAGTTTTGATTTAAAAAAAGTTTTAGCTCTTTAAAAATAGTTTTATTTTCAATTCGATTTTCAATTAGTTTCCAAGCATGTGGTATTAACTTCAAATACTCATTTTTTTGATCTCTAACAGAGAGTCGCGTAAAAATTCCAATAATTTTCAAATTTCGAAGTACAGATAAAATATAAAAATCATTTATAAACTCTATCTTATTTATTTTATTTTGATTTTTCTTAATATAATAATTTAGAAGGTTTGCTTTAAGTTTTTCACTAGTTTGGAATCTTACATCATCTATTAATGAAGCTAAATCATAAGCTTTATTACCTATTACAGCATCCTGCGAATCTAGGATTCCATAAGAATTTTTATGTAAAATTATATTAGATATATGGAAATCTCTATGTACAAATGTATCACTTTTTAACTTAATATTTCTGAGTAAAGATTTAATTATTTTTTTTAAATTTAAATTAATTATTTTTGTCTCTTTTTTATTTTTATTAGAAGTTACGTACCAATCACAAAAGAGTTTCGCTTCATTAAAAATTTTCATTTTTGTATACTTGGGAATTTTATAATGATTTCCCATAAAATTTTTTATTTCAGATGGTTTAATTCTTTGAATTTTGATTAAATTTAAAATTATGTTTTTATAAATTTTGAAAGTTTTATTGTTTTTTTTATTTGAAAATATATCAAAAACTGTTTGTTTTCCTAGATCCTGTATTTCAATATAATTATTTTTGTAATTTTGAAAATAGAGTTTTGGAGCGAAAATTTTATTTTTTATTAAAAATTTATTAATAGCATCATAATCCAAAAGATTTTTTTTTTTATCTTTTTTACAATAAACAATAATAGAACTTTTTTTTCCTCTATACTTTCTCAAAAATATTCTAAATGATGCATCACCTTTAATCTGAACATATTTATTTTCTCTAAAATTTTCTTTAATCTCGAAGTCAAAAATTAATTTTCTTATTTTTAAAAATCTTTTATTTGTATTTTTATTATACTCAAAAAATAGTTCATACCTATTTTTAGGTTTAGATATTATTTTTTCAGGCCATTCAATTAGTGTAAGTTTACTCTCTAAATCTTCAAACAATCCGGTATTTTGTAGATCTTTTGCCTTTTCAATCCTAAACAAGTCAAAATGATTTATAGTTAAATTTTTTACCTCATACTCGTTCATAATATTAAAAGTTGGACTAGTTACTTCACTCAAGGATTTTTTTGATCTTTTTTGGAGGTGGTTTATCAAATATCTTACAAATGTGGTCTTTCCTGCCCCAATTTCTCCATAAAGGAAAACCACGTCTCCTTTATTGAGAAGTTTTGAAAAAATCTTAGCTAAAGAGGCAGTTTTTTTTTCTTTAGAAATATCAATTTTGCTACTGTTAGTAGCGATACGCATCTGGTTTGTATGGACCCTCTGGTTTTACACTTATATAATCTGCTTGATCTTTTGATAGTGGTGTTAGTTTAGCCCCAACTTTTTCTAAGTGTAATCTTGCAACTTTTTCATCAAGATGTTTTGGTAACACATAAACTTTTTTCTCATATTTTTCAGAATTATTCCATAATTCAATTTGAGCTGTTACTTGATTCGTAAATGAAGCACTCATAACAAAACTAGGGTGGCCAGTTGCACATCCTAAATTTACTAATCTTCCTTCAGCAAGCAAGATTAACCTTTTATTATCTGGAAAAGTAATCTCATGAACTTGCGGTTTTATTTCATCCCACTTATAATTTTTTAATGCCTCAACTTGTATTTCATTATCAAAGTGCCCAATATTACATAGAATTGACCTGTCCTTCATGGCTCTCATGTGATCAGCTGTAACTATATCCTTATTACCAGTAGCAGTAACAACAATATCTGCTTGAGAAATCATTTCATCCATAAGAACAACTTCATATCCCTCCATTGCTGCTTGAAGTGCACAAATAGGATCAGTTTCTGTTATCATCACCCTTGCGCCGCTTTGTCTTAAGGATGCTGCGCTACCTTTTCCAACATCACCAAACCCAGCAACAATTGCCACTTTTCCTGACATCATTACGTCAGTTGCTCTCTTTATACCATCAACTAAACTTTCTCTGCATCCATACAAATTATCGAATTTCGATTTTGTTACTGAGTCATTTACGTTAATTGCAGGTACCATAAGTGTTCCCTGCTCTTCCATTTTTTTTAATGCTAAAACACCTGTGGTTGTCTCTTCGCTCAAACCTTTTACGTTTTTTAATAATTCCTTATAATCTTTATGCATAAGTGCTGTAAGATCTCCACCATCGTCTAATATCATATTTGGTTTCCAGTCTTTTTTACCTTCAATGGTTTGTCTTACGCACCACCAATACTCTTCCTCAGTCTCGCCCTTCCATGCAAATACAGGAATACCTGCTTTTGCTATGGCAGCAGCTGCATGGTCTTGAGTAGAAAAAATATTACATGAAGACCATCTTACCTCTGCTCCAAGATCAACTAATGTTTCAATTAACACCGCTGTCTGAATAGTCATGTGTAAACATCCTAATATTTTTGCTCCTTTTAAGGGAGATTTACCTTTGTATTCTTTTCTAAGTGCCATTAATCCAGGCATTTCAGTTTCAGCTAAAGAAATTTCTTTCCTTCCAAATTCTGCTTGAGATAGATCTTTTACTTTATAATCATGCATAAGAGCGATTTTGTAACAGTATAATTTTAAATAATCAACTTTTCATTACGCTGAGGGGAAAATAATTTCAATTTTTGCACCCTTTCCCCTATTATTGTTACTAGCGCTAATTGTACCACCATGAAGATCAATCAAATTTTTCACTATATTTAGGCCTAAGCCCGAATGTTCTCCAAATTTTCCTGGTCTATTGCTATAAAATCTATTGAAAATTTTCTTTGTATCCTTCTCCTTAAAACCTAATCCCTCATCAATTACGTCTAACATCGCTTTTTTATTATCTTTGTAAAGTTTGACAGTAATATTTTTATTATCTTCACTAAAGGAAATTGAATTTTCAAGTAGGTTAGCTAAGATTTGTTCGATTCTATTCTCAATTCCAATAATTTCAATTTTATCTTTTTGATTCTTTGCATCTAATGATATTTTTATATTTCGTTTTGACATATAAATACTATTAAAATCATCTACAACAGAATTAACAATCGGTTTGAGGTCAATTATTTTCATTTTTTCTTTTGTTAAAGCCACTTCATCTTTTAACATTTGGGAATAATCTGTGATGAGTCTTTCTATTCTTTCAACATCATGACTTAAAATTTTAACTAATTTATCCCTTTGATTTTTATCCTCTGTCTCTGAAATAATCTCAGAAGCACTTTTTAAGGAAGCTAACGGGTTTCTAATTTCATGCACAAGATCAGTAGAGAAATTTTCTGCACTATTTGCTCTTTTTTGAAGTTCATGAGTCATATCATCTAATGAGTTTGATAAAATTCCTAATTCGTCATTTCTACTTTTAAGAGACTGAATATTTGTTTTTTTTTTGCTTTTTTCTTTAATGATCTTTGTATAATCAACAAGATTTTTTATAGGTTTTAAAAAATACCTATTCAGTACAAAAGAAAATACTAATATTACTAAAGTTACTAATAAAGCAGTCCGTATAATAAAGTTTTTTCTTTCATCTATAGCTGATTTCACTTCGTTTGCTTTTTCAACTACCAAAATGTAACCAACATTTTCATCATTAATAATAAAGTTTTTTAATGTTCCAAGTATAAATAAATTGTAAGTTTCTTTTGTGTAGGTAAATGGTTTTCCGTAATCTTTAGATAACGAATATTCCTTAACTATATCTTTAATGGTTTCTTCTTTTTCTTTTTTATCATCTTTTTTATTATCCTGATCAATTGAAACAATATCATCAAATTCGATTTGCTCAATTTTTTGTGAAAATGATCTGGGGTCTAAATCTAACGTA
>ENA-OSEY01001825-OSEY01001825.1-marine-metagenome-genome-assembly--contig:-NODE-1825-length-14258-cov-6.253015_pt1 | contig 14258 bp, 16 predicted proteins | sample MGYA00248465_ERZ534230 | MGnify/ENA primary metagenome ERZ534230 (study PRJEB26409, sample SAMN06344110) | marine metagenome | isolation source: Sea water from surface | place: Atlantic Ocean:Southern...
GGATAAACAGATCAGCCCAGCTTATTTTGTTACCATATTTCTTTTTGATAGGCTAAAGTAATCTTCTTGCTTTATCAAGATTACCGTTATCAGGCCAAGAGTTTAAAGGAGCAAATCTGAGATTCCCTGTTCCAGCTCCTCCTCTTCCATCAGCAACTCTATAAGTTCCTGCTGCATGCCAAGCCATCCTGATCATAAGCCCGCCATAATGTCCCCAATCTGCGGGCCACCATGGTTGAGGCGTAGTCATCAGATCATGCATATCATTTTCAAGTGCCTTAAAGTCCAACTTTTTTACTTCTTCTCTGTAGTCAAAATCTTTAGAGTATGGGTTTGTTTTTTCGTCATGCTGGTGAAGAATATCAAGATTTAATCGTTTTGGCCACCATTTTAACGGAGATGTGTCAGGTGATGTTGACCCTCCATGAACAAATGGACATTTACCTGAAGATTGTCCATTTGAAGATCCATTATTTCCATATTGTTCCATAAATATATTTTTAGGATTCTAATTTATAAATTTTTATAACTACTTCTAGGTTCTTTTCGCTGTTAATAATAATTTCTTAGTGCCTATAGGCAAGACTTATATTTAAAAAATATTAAATTTGAAATAAATTAAACAAGTAAAAATTAATTATGCTAAATAACACTAGTATTCTAAAAAACACAAAGCCCGTTTTAGATGGTTTTACGTCTTATTTGCAAGTATTATTTTGCTTAATTATTGCATCTTTTCTTGCTTCAGCTCCAAGCAGTATATATGAGGTGGCCACAGGAAACCCACTTTTCTTCAAAGTAGATATTGGAGAACCGGTTGCTTTTACTTCAGAGAATGTTTTTATTTCGACTTTAATAACACTTTTTGTTCTTTATTTATCTTCTTCTATTCAGGTTGGAATCTCGCAATTCTGTCTAGATATATATAATGGAAAGGGAATAAACTTTACAACAACATTTAACAGCTTTGATACGATAAAACCGTTGGTGGTAACACTTATACTTACTGTAGTCATTATGGTTGGTTTTATTTTATTAATTATTCCTGGGATAATACTAGCACTAATGTACTCACAGGTATATTATATTCTGGCTGAAGATCCTAACATTGGAATTTTAGAAACATTTAAAAAAAGTGAAAAACTAATGAAAGGCAAAAAACTACAACTGTTTGTATTTTCATTAAGATTTATGTTTTATGCATTTCTTGGAATATTTACTTTATTTATTTGGTGGATTTGGTTAATTCCAAGATACAGTGTCGCTTTTGCCGGATTCTATGAAGAATTAAAAAAAGACTTTAACAATTAAAAAATATATTTGCGCATTAATTGAAATTCAATGGCTTCTAAATATGTAGACATATCAACGATTAAATACTTCATGAATAATGTTCAGGAGCTTGATAAAATACTTAAAAGTGAAAGATTTGAAGATCACAACATTGAATCAATAGATATGTTTATTGACTCTGTCAAACAGTTTGCCGATAGAGAGCTGTTTCCATATTTCAAAGAGATGGATGAAAATCCTGCTCATTACAAAGATGGCTCAATTAATGTTCATCAACAAGTTGAAAGGATGATGAAGGATGGGGGTGCAATGGGTCTTATTGCTGCGCCATTCGATTATGATGACGGTGGGCTTCAACTGCCACTTCTTGTTCATACAGCTGCTAATTATATTTTAGATGCTGCAAATAATCATTTGCCAGGATACTCGGGTCTTACAACAGGTGCTGCAGAACTAATAATTGAATTTGCGAGTAAAGAGCTAAAAGAAAAATATACTCCTAAAATGCTTTCGGGGGAATGGGGAGGAACTATGTGTTTAACTGAACCGCAAGCCGGCAGTTCATTATCAGATATTATAACAAAGGCTACTCCGACAAGTGAGGGGTACTATAAAATTAGTGGTCAAAAAATTTTTATCTCTGGTGGGGATCATCAATATGCTGAAAATATAGTTCACTTATTATTAGCAAGAATTGAAGGTGCTCCTGCTGGAACAAAAGGGATTTCTCTCTTTGTAGTACCTAAAATGAGACTAGATGATACAGGAAATCTACTACCAAATGATGTAACTACCGTTGCTGATTTTGAGAAAATGGGACAGAAAGGATATTGTACTACCCATCTTGGTTTTGGAGATGAGGATAATTGTCATGGATATCTTGTTGGAGATGAAAATAAAGGCCTTCATTATATGTTTTTAATGATGAATGGAGCAAGAATTGCAGTTGGAAGAACCGCTTCCGCTATCGCTTCTGGGGCATATTACGCTTCTTTGGAATATGCAAAGGAACGCCCTCAAGGCCGAAAGCTATCTTCAGATGGAAAAAAAGATTTAAATGAAAAGCAAAGTTTAATAATTGAACACCCTGATGTTAGAAGAATGCTAATGCTACAAAAAGCTATGGTTGAGGGGTCTATGAACTTGATATTTAAAGCTGCAAAATATTTTGATCTTCAACATAATAGTCCAGATGAACAAGATAGACATAAGTATCACACATTACTTGAAATGATAATTCCTGTAGTTAAAACCTATCCGTCAGAAGCAGGTATCTACTCTATCAATAATGGTCTTCAGGTTTTGGGTGGATATGGTTTCTGTTCCGATTTCATTCTTCAACAATATTATCGAGACATAAGGATTTGCTCAATATATGAGGGAACAACAGGGATTCAATCGCAGGACTTGCTTGGTAGAAAAATGATCTTAAATAATGGTGAAGGTGCAAGACTTTTAATGGAAGAAATATCAAGTACAATTAATGAGGCAAAAGAATACAATGAACTTAAGGAGTGGGCATTATGCTTAGACAACAAATTACAAGAGACTCAAAAAATTCTATTTCATCTTATACCATTTGCAACCAAGGGAGACTATGAGCGCTTTTTGGCTGACGCTTCTGTGTTCATGGAATTCTTCAGCCTTGTTCTTGTTGGATGGTCATGGTTAGAAATTGGTGTCGCAAGCAAGCGTTCTGTAATAACGGGTGATAAATCTCATGAAACAGATTTTTTTGAAAGCAAACTAGATACATTAGAATATTTTTATGCATATGAGCTCCCCAAAACAAGTGGTCTTTCGGAAGTTATCCTTCACCCTTCCTCAATAACAATTAAAACTGATAAAAAAACCTTAAGCTAGATAAAATCATAAGTTTTCAATGAAAAACTATATGTAAAAAGACTAGTGAAATTAAAAGTGCCCATCCCCAGTTTCTACTATACTTATCTGCGGGTTTAAATAATGCAATTAATGAGTTTAGCTTACCCTTGCTGCCAATAACTGTGATAAATAATCCAATTATAATTACCCAAAAGGCTCTTACAAAGTAATTCATCTCTGGTACAAACAGCTGTAGCGTAATGTTGAGAGGAAGTGTGATAATGAATGCGAAGAGTACGATATTTCGGTTTGGTTTTAATAAAATAACTGCACTACAGATTAAAACTACAATACCACAATTTATATAATACCTTAAGTTATTTAACGTGTGAGTAAAAGCTGAATTCGGATCATCAAACTTTAGATATAATAAAATAAATGCCATTATAAGAGCAGTGCCCAGGCTAAATATAATAGCTTTTTGACCTGCTTTTATTTTTTCTTTATCCCCTGCTTGTTTATTGATATACTTTGAATAAATATCAGTTGACCATAGAGTAGCCAACGAGTTAAATGTAGAGTCTACTGTACTCATAAGCGAAGCAAACAAGCCACATAGAATTATCCCTTTCACACCGACCGGCAAATAGGTGTTGACAATATAGGGAAATGCCATGTCGGGTTCGATTAGATTATCGCCAAGAATTCCATACAGAGCTATTCCCGGAATAATAATTATCACCGCCATTATATATTTAATTAAACCGCCTGCTATTAAACCTGTTTGTGCATGCCTTACGCTCTTTGCGGCTAATGCTCTTTGCATTACAGTTTGATTTGCACACCAATAATTTATGTTAAGTAAAAACAAACCAAAAAGATGGGTCCATGGAAGTGTTGGATGATCTGCAGGTAAGTGTAGATGCATTTTTTCAGGTGTTTGGATATACAGTTGATCCCAGCCTCCCATCTGATTTACAGCTGTAAAACAAACGACTGCTCCTCCTAGAATTAGTACAGAAAATTGGATTATATCTGTTTTAACAACAGCGCTTAAACCACCTAAATATGTATATATAGCAGAAAATACTCCAAGTATTGTGATAAGTATTGCTATTCTAATAATTCTGTTTGAATGTAAAAATGATAGTTGCTCCCCAAAAACTAAGTCTGCAGCATAGGCTCCCCAAAAAAGGGCAGCTCCAATTGTTACAGTTGCAAAAAGTGAAATATTTGCTAATGAATAAAAAAGAGCGACTCGCTGCCCAAGCCTCTTTGATATAAATTGAGTTATTGTTGTAATCTTTTCTCTTAAAAAAAGAGGTACAAAAATAAATGCTCCTATTAAAATACCTTGAACTGCATTAATTTCAAGATTTGCTTGAGCAAGGCCAAATAAATAAGCTGACCCCATCATCCCCAGGAACTGATATCCCTGAATATTTGTCGCAATAGTTGATAAAGCAATTGAGTACCAGGGGAGGTTTCTTGAACTTAAAAAATATTCGTCTGCTGAGCTGTCTGCTTTAACTTTACCTTTAAGGGCTACGATCATAATTAAAGAAAAATAAAACAAGACAATTATAAAATCGATCATAATCTACTTTCTCTCTCCTTTGCCCAAAGGGGTGTCTGGGGTTTCATTAATTCTTCTATTAAAAACATCAGGTAGTGAAATTGTTTTTAACTGTGGTAACACATATTTAGCAAAAAGCTCACATTCTTGTTGATGAGGATATCCTGATAATATGAATGACCTTATTCCCATTTTCATATAGCGCTTAAGTTTATTTAAGATTTGATCTGGGTTTCCAACAAGTGCTGCCCCACAACCTGAACGAGCTAAGCCAATTCCTGTCCATAGGTGTGGCTCTACATAGTATTCATTATCTGATTCATTTCTCATCTGTGATTGACGAGCTACTCCATAAGATTTAGAGTCCTGAGCTCTGTTTTTAATGTTTAGTCCGTGATCTAGGTCTAGTTTTGATAAAAGGTTGTTAGCATACTCTCTTGCTTCCTTCTCTGTTTCTCTTACAATCACATGTACTCTTAATCCAAACTGAACAGTACGTCCATACTCGGAAGCTTTAAGTGTCATGGTGTTCATAAGACCTTGTAATTTATCTTCTGTTTCTGGCCACATCAAATAAACATCGCAATGTTCTGCACATAAGTCAACACCTGCCGGTGAATATCCACCAAAATAGAGAAGAGGACCTCCATTTTGTTGATAGGGCTTAACCGGATCTGAAGGCAAGCTTAATTTATAATATTTTCCATTGAACTCAATTCTATCTTGATTCCATGCTTGTTTTAAAATTTCAATGACTTCTCGAGAGCGAGCATATCTTTCTGAAGAATCTAGCTCGTTTCCTGGAAGGTCCGATGATATTATATTAATAGTTAGTCTACCCTTGAGCATGTGATCTAGTGTCGAAATACTTCTTGCAAGCATTGGTGGATGAAGCTCTCCACAGCGAATAGCAGCCAAAAAATTAATCTGTTTTGTAATTGAAGCCATTCCTGCAACAAAAGACATTGTGTCTTGACCAACTTGGTATGAAGATGGACATAAAACGTTTCTAAATCCAAGTTCGTCAGCAGTTTTCACAATTTTAGAAGTGTTTTCCCAAGTGCTTTTATAATTAGGGTTTCTATTTCCTAAAAAGTCATCATCTCCATCACAAAGTGGTGCAAACCAAGAGATCTCCGCCCCATCAATATCTTTTGGGTTTTTGGGATTCATTTCTAAAAGTTAAAACATAAAGATTGATTAATCTAAACTAAGAAGCTCCCATTCATATATGTATTCATCTGAATTGTGGTCCCAAGTAACTTTAATATCCCAGGTCTGAGTGTATCCATCAATCTCAGTTTCCATAACGCCTGTATATACGCTATTTGTTTCCTGAATTAATGTATAGGAAGTCACCTCAATGTTGTTTGGGCTAATGTCAAAGTTTTCTGATATTGAGTCAACAATTGAAACCTGTGTTTCAGCCTTAATGTCGTCTACAGAATATCCTCCACAGCTATAGAGAGTTAAACCTAATATAAGTGCAAATGCTAATAAAATTCGTTTCATAATGTTTGGATTTATTTAAAAATAATCATTTATAATGATTTGTTTAATATATAACCCTCAAAATAAAAAGAAGATGATTTATTATTCCTTATTTAGGTATACGCCTTAAGTTTTATTAAATTGTAAATATGAAAAGAAGCTTACATAAACCCAATAAAAATGTAACTGTGGTGATTGATGTATCTTTTACGGAAGAAATTGAAATCATCAAAGAATACATTATTAATGAACAATGCCCAGTAATATATAGTTTAAATGATGATGGTATAATTAGGTTTGAGTGGTATTTAAATGAAGCGGATAATACCGCTACTCTTATTGAGAGGTTTGAAAATTCTGATGTATGGGAAGAACTTGGCAATAAGGTTCTTGGCTCTCCTATAAACATTAAATTTAGAGAGCTGTTTAAAGTAGAAAGTCTAACTGTTCTTGGTGATATTAACGATTCATTTAAAGAAAAACTTCAAGCTATGAGTCCAATAATAAAGACTTATGTTGGGGGTATAAATTAATGAAAATGATACAAAAACCCCCCTCTTCTTGAGGGGTTTTGAGGGTGGTCCCACCTGTCCCAGAATCAGGGTTATATATCTACTGATTATCAAATAGTTAGGTGTTTAAGGTGGTTCGATAATCGAACCAGTCTAGTTCGAAGTTCGAACCAACCGAAAAATCATGATTTTTTGACTTTACCCTAGTTCAGGTTCTTTTAGGACCATTGTTTTGAATTGTCACATGTAGAAAATAAAAAACTATTCCCCCAATAATTGTCCATATTACGTCATTCCAATCAAAAACTCCTCTTCCGGGTGTATAGATTGTTATGAACTCATTTCCAATTAGACCAATCATGGAAATGATTATTGACCACTTTAATCTATTTCTGTAAAAAGATGTATTAGGTTTAAAAATCTCTGGAATAGTTACATAAAACAAACTAGGTAGACCAATACCTGGAAGGAAGTTAGGAATTACTCCAAGAAAATAAATTATTAGGTCATTTCCTCCTTCATAATTTGGTCTGATGTAATCTTGAACCAATCCGAATGTTAAAAATGAAAGTCCAAAAACTATGTAATAGGAGTATTTTCTGATCATTCCCTTTCAAAATTAAATATTTTGGTTCGATAATTGGTTCGATAATTAAATCATTTAAAACAAAAACCCTCAAAATCAAAGAAGTTGAGGGTTTATGGGTGGTCCCACCTGGACTCGAACCAGGGACCAAATGATTATGAGTCATCTACTCTAACCAACTGAGCTATAGGACCAATTAAGAGGGCAAATATACAATTTCACAATGTTTTTATAAAAATAAAATTGAAATATTGTTTTTTATTTCTAGTACTTTTGAAATATGGAATCACAAAGACAAAAGAAGATTTCTTCATTGATTCAAAAAGAAGTGGCGGGGTTAATTAGTTTAGATCTTAGAAAAGGTGGCATTAAAAATCTTATTATTTCTGTTACTCAGGCTCGTGTTTCGCCTGATCTTTCTTTGTGTAAAGTCTATTTAAGTATTTTTCCAAGTGATAACGCGATTGATCAGCTAACGTTAATCCAAAAAAATGCCCCACGAATTAAACATGATCTTGCAAAGGTTTTAAAAGAGCACTTAAGAAAAGTTCCTGAGCTTGCTTTCTTTCTTGACGACTCTCTTGACTATATTGATTCAGTCGAAGACTCCATTAATAATCCTGATAATTCTATTTTATAAGATGTTTAAACCCTACATATATAAAATTGCAATCCGTTATTTTTTTTCAAAAGACTCGAAAACAATAGTAAATAGGATTAACAGTTTTGCTTTCTTAATGATTGTTGCAGCAGCATGTGTTTTGCTTGTTGTGCTAAGTGCTTTTGAGGGCCTAAAAGATTTTGGTTTGTTTTACACTAGCTCTTTTGATCCAGATTATAAGCTAGTGCCTAAAGAAGGTAAATATGTTTTTATTAATGATGAGGAAATACAAAAGCTTAAAGGGCTTGAGGGGGTTGTTGGTGTTTCAGGGATCATAGAAGAAAAGGTTGTGTTTTCCAATGAAATAAATTCTGGTGCTGCAATACTAAAAGGTGTGCTGCCAGATTATCATCTTGGTTCAACCTTAGACTCTATTTCTCTTGTTGGAGTTTTTTCTCCATCTAAAGAGAATGCATTATATATTGGTGCGGCCTTAGCCTCTTCGTTAGAAGTTGTTTTGAGTGAAGAGTTTTCGCTTCTAACAACAACAGCTAACAATAACCCCAATACTCTTTTTGGGTTTTCTCCTTTTTCTTCTAAACAGTTTGATATAGAGGGGATCTATCAAATTAGCTCTGACATAGAAGAAAAATATGCTTTTACCTCATTGGCCTCTTTATCCAATTTAACTGGTGCTGGGGACGGAGAGTATACTTCAATTGAAGTATTTTCGGGAAACTCGTCTATAGACTTTAATCTAAAGGACTATGTTTCTAAAGAATTTGGTGACGATGTAAAAGTTTTAACAAAACAGGATTTAAATCCTGCATTATATAAAATGCTGAATACAGAAAATTTTGCTGTCTATCTTATTTTTTCTCTCGTCTCTTTAATTGCTATGTTTAATTTAGTTGGCTCTTTAACTATAATGATTGTTGAAAAGAGAAGAGATTTAAAAATATTAAAGTCTTTGGGTGGAGAAAAAAATGATATAAATAAAGTCTTTTTTCTGCTGGGTGTTGTAACTACTTTTATTGGTGGGGCAGTTGGTATTATTTTAGCGTGGTTTATAATTACATTACAAAATTCGTTTTCTCTAGTTTTAGTTCCAGGCACCTCTTTACCTTATCCTATTTCTCTAACTCTATCAAACATTTTAATAGTTTTTACTACGATTATTGTGCTTGGTTTGTTGACATCAATTTGGTCAACAATTGGGTTAAAGGACGACTAAACCAATTCTTTTTGCGCAAAATTATTAATTACTTGATCTAACTCTTGAAATATTTTTGTTGGATCTTTCTCATTTAGTATCCTGCTCTTTGTTTCTTTAAAGTTTGGTACTCCCTTAAAATAATTACCGTAATGTCTTCTAGTTTCCAAAACACCTAAAACTTCTCCCTTCCACTTTATGGCCATCTCTAAATGTCTTTTTGCCATTTTTGCTTTTTCTGGTGTTCCTGGCTCTTCTTTTTTTTGACCAGTATTTAAATAGTGCTTTACTTGATCAAAAAACCATGGGTTTCCTATTGATGCTCTTCCTATCATTGCCCCATCAAGTCCGTATTCGTCTCTCATTTCTTTAGCCTTCTCAGGCGAATTTACATCTCCATTACCAAATACCGGTATGTGCATTCTTGAATTATTTTTTATTGCAGCTATTTGGGTCCAATCAGCGTCGCCTTTATACATTTGTGCTCTTGTTCTTCCATGAATAGAAATTGCTTTTATGCCCACATCTTGAAGCCTCTCTGCTACTTCTACTATTTTAATGGATTTTTCATCCCATCCAAGTCTCGTTTTTACAGTAACTGGTAAGCTTGTTCTTTTTACAATTTCTTTTGTAAGGCTAACCATTAAAGGAATATCTTTTAAAATTCCTGCCCCTGCACCCTTACAAACTACTTTTTTAACAGGGCATCCATAATTAATATCAATAATATCTGGGTTTGTTTTTTCAACTATGTCTACAGCCCCTAGCATTGATTCAAGGTTTGATCCAAAGATTTGTATTCCGACAGGCCTTTCTTTTGTATATATGTCTAATTTCTTTGTACTCTTTGCTGCGTTTCTTATAAGCCCCTCGCTTGATATAAACTCTGTGTATACAACATCTGCCCCCTGCTCTTTGCATAGCGCCCTAAAAGGCGGGTCGCTCACATCTTCCATTGGTGCAAGCAGAAGAGGAAATTTAGGAAGTTCTATGTTTCCTATTTTAATCATGTGGCAAAATTAACAATTCTTCGATTTATTTAGCTCTGGTAATTAAAGATTATACAAAGTAGTATCTTTGTCGAAAACACAGACATTGTCAAAAAACATAAGAAACTTCTGTATTATTGCCCATATTGATCATGGTAAAAGCACTCTCGCCGATCGTCTTTTAGATTTTACCGGTTCTGTTACTGATAGAGAAAAACAGGACCAGCTTCTTGATGACATGGAAATTGAAAGAGAAAGAGGGATAACTATAAAATCTCACGCTGTTCAAATGGATTACAAAAGAAGTGGTGAAAGTTATGTGTTAAATCTTATTGACACTCCTGGTCATGTTGACTTTTCATATGAGGTTTCCAGGGCAATCGCTGCTTGTGAAGGGGCTTTATTAGTGGTCGATGCTGCCCAAAGCATTCAAGCACAAACTATTTCAAACCTATACCTTGCTGTTGATAATGATTTGGAGATAATTCCTGTTGTTAACAAGATTGACCTTCCCTCGGCTAACACAGAGGTTGTTGTTGATGAAATTGTATCACTTATTGGTTGTTCGCCCGAAGAGGTTGTCCTTGCTTCTGCAAAAACTGGCGAGGGCATTGAGGGTATACTAAATGCAATTGTAGAAAGAATTCCTTCTCCTCAGGGTGCTTTAGACGCCCCCCTACAAGCACTTATTTTTGACTCTGTTTTTAATCCATATAGAGGAATTGAAACATACTTTAAGGTTGTAAACGGAAAAATTTCAAAAGGAAATAGGGTGAAGTTTATGTCAACAGGAAAAACCTATGGTGCTGAAGAGGTTGGAACTCTTAAATTAAGTCAAGTTCCAAAACAAGACGTTTTAACCGGTGATGTTGGTTATCTTATTACTGGAATAAAAGAAGCAAAGGACGTTAAGGTTGGCGACACAATAACACTTGCTGAGGAAAGTGGCGTAAAAGCCATTGAGGGTTTTGAAGAGGTAAAACCTATGGTTTTTGCGGGAATTTACCCTGTTGATACTGATGATTATGAAGACTTAAGGTCTAGTATGGAAAAGCTTCAGCTTAATGATGCTTCGCTAGTTTTTATGCCCGAAAGTTCTGCTGCACTTGGTTTTGGTTTTAGGTGTGGTTTTTTAGGTATGCTTCATTTAGAAATTATTCAAGAAAGGCTTCAGAGGGAGTTTAATATGTCTGTTATAACTACGGTGCCTAACGTTTCTTACAACGCTTATATTAAAAAAGATCCAACCACCCCTATACTTGTTAACAACCCCTCTGATCTTCCAGACCCTTCTCGTCTTGATCGAGTTGAAGAGCCTTATATTGACGCAACCATTATAACAAAATCAGAGTTTGTTGGTAATGTTTTAACTCTTTGTATTGAAAAAAGAGGGGAAATAAAAAACCAAAGATACCTAACTCCTGAAAGAGTAGAGTTAAGCTTTAAGCTTCCTTTAGCAGAAATTGTTTTTGACTTTTATGATCGCTTAAAATCTGTTTCTAAAGGATATGCGTCTTTTGACTACTCTCCTTCTGGTTTTGTTGCTTCAAAACTTGTACGCCTTGATATCTTATTAAACGGAAAGTCTGTTGACGCTCTTTCTTCTTTAATTCATGCAGATAACGCTCAAAGAGTAGGAAGAAAAATGTGTGAAAAACTAAAAGAGTTAATACCAAGACAACAGTTTGATATACCTGTTCAGGCAGCTATAGGTGCTAAAATTATTTCGAGAGAAACAATAAAAGCCTACAGAAAAGATGTAACAGCAAAGCTTTATGGGGGTGATGTAACAAGAAAAAGAAAGCTTCTTGAGAAACAAAAAAAGGGAAAGAAAAAAATGAGAATGGTTGGAAGTGTAGAAATTCCCCAACAAGCTTTTATGGCTGTTTTAAAAATTAACGACTAATGAAACTTCACTCGATAGAGACCGGAAATTTTAAACTTGATGGTGGGGCAATGTTTGGTGTTGTTCCTAAAGTTCTTTGGGAAAAGACCAACCCTGCTGATTCTCACAACAGAATAGAGATGAGCGCTCGCTGTCTTTTAATTGAGGATGGTAATAAACTTATCTTGATTGACACTGGTCTTGGAAACAAACAAAGTGAAAAGTTTTTTTCTCATTACTCTCGGTCTGGCGACATGACGCTTGAAAGCTCTTTGTCTTCCTGTGGTTTTAGTGTTGATGATATTACTGATGTTTTTCTCACTCACCTTCATTTTGACCATTGTGGTGGTGCGACCATGAGAGTGGGTGATAAAATTATTCCTGTTTTTAAAAACGCTAATTTTTGGTGTTCTAAGAGCCATTGGGAATGGGCTAATATTAGTCCTAACCCTAGGGAAAAAGCCTCCTTTTTAAAGGAAAACCTTATACCTATAAAAGAGTCGGGTCAGCTTATTCTTTATGATCACAGTAAAGAAGGTTTTTGTTCTGATCTTGGTTTTGATGTTTTGTTGGTAGATGGCCATACTGAAAAAATGGCCCTTCCTAAAATTCAATATAAGGGAAAAACGATTCTGTTTGCTTCAGATCTTGTGCCCACTGCTGGCCACATTCCTATACCCTACCTTATGGGGTATGACGTAAGGCCTCTTATTACAATGGAGGAAAAAACAAGAGTTTTAAACGACTTAGTAGAAAACAGTTCATTAATCTTTCTTCAACATGACCCTTTAAATGAGGTGGTTTTTTTAAAGAAAACTGAAAAGGGTGTTAGGTTTGACAGGTCTTCTACACTTAAAGATTTTATTTAAAATGAAGCCTTTAAAAGGTAATAAAAAAATTGATTTCCTTTTTGAAAATGGACAGTGGTGTTCCTCTGAGTTTTTGCGCTGTGTTTTTTTGAAGCAGGAAACAGATGAGTTGTTTTATGTTGTTTCTGTTCCTAAAAAATCTTTTCCTCGTGCAGTTGACAGAAACAAAATAAAAAGACAGCTTCGAGAAATTATAAGGAAAAACAAAGATATTTTTATAAATAACGGCTTTGGTTGGTATATGATTATATTCAACCATTCTTCTTTTGTTGGCTTTGACTCCCTAAATAAAGATGTTTGTTCTCTTTTTTAAATTATGGCGTAATGAACATTGCATAATGAGGAATTCCGTCTTCCATGTATCCTTCTCCTCTTCTTTCAAAACCTAACTCTATATAAAGTTTCTCTAAATAAGCTTGAGCTGATATTTTTATCTCTTGTTTGTCAAAGTTTTTTTCACAAACCCCTATACACTTCTTCACAAGTTCTTTTCCATAACCCTTTCCTCTTTCTTTTTCAATTACTGCCACCCTTCCAAACCCTGGATGGTTTTTATAGTAATCTCCTTTATCAAAAATTCTTGCATAAGCAACCAACTCTTCTTCTATAAACCCGCTTAGATGTATAGCTTTGTAGTCTTTTCTGTCAAAGTCGTTGTATAATATTTCTTGTTCAACTACAAAAACCTCTGATCTTACTCTTGATATTTCATATAGTTCTTTTGTGGTAAGTTCTTGGAATTTTTGTTCTTTCCACTCAATCATTTTCGTCTATTTTTTTTATTCTTCTCTCGTGTCTTCCTCCTTCAAACTCCTCTTTAATAAAAACGTCAACTATGCTTAATATCTTGTCATGCTCTAAAAACCTTGAGGGTATGCTTATTATGTTTGCGTTGTTGTGTTGTTTAGATAGAGCCGCTATTTCTTCATTCCAACATATTGCTGCTCTTATCCCCCTGTGTTTGTTTGCTGTCATTGCTGCTCCATTTCCGCTTCCACAAACTATAACCCCTATGTCTGCTTTTCCTTCCTTTACTTCTTTTGATACTGGATGAATATAATCTGGATAGTCTACTCTTTCTTTTCCATCATACCCTTTGTTGATAACAATGTGACCTTTTTTTGTTAGATGTTCTTTTATTTTTTCTTTAACCTCTACCCCTGCGTGATCGTTCCCAATAGCAATTTTCATATTTATTAAATTAATAATTCCTTTATTATTTTTTTATATGTTGTTAATAGTTGTTTTCTTATTCTTGATAACTATTTTTCTTTTTTATTTATTTACTTTTTTCTTTACTTTTTAACTGGTCTTCATTGTTTCTTTTTTAAATTTTTTTCAACTTAATGTTTTTTGTTTAGGTTATTAACACCTGTTTGTTTTTAACTTTAATTTTTGTTTATCAGTGATTTAGATTGT
>ENA-OSEY01001826-OSEY01001826.1-marine-metagenome-genome-assembly--contig:-NODE-1826-length-14254-cov-3.304155_pt1 | contig 14254 bp, 13 predicted proteins | sample MGYA00248465_ERZ534230 | MGnify/ENA primary metagenome ERZ534230 (study PRJEB26409, sample SAMN06344110) | marine metagenome | isolation source: Sea water from surface | place: Atlantic Ocean:Southern...
TGCTTAACTTCTTCATCTTGTTTAACTTCTTGGAGTAAATCATTTAATTGAATATTTAAATTAAACATTAAATTTATTATTTTTGTTCTTGTTTCAGGTCGAATTGATGAATGTGATAAGTTTGTTTGTAAATTTTCCAATTCATTTTGAATATCCCCTACACGTTTATTCAATAATTCCATTTTTATTTAACTATACTTTAAATCGTAATATAATTAAGAAAATATTTCAATTTTTTATTTTTTTTATTTGTATTATTAAAATCTAATAAATATATAATAATACTTTAATTTAATGATATTACAGAAAAAAACTAAAATGATTTCATTAAATATTTTAAAAAATAAAAATTTAAATTTAAATTTAAATGTAAATAAAATTTGTCAAATGTATATGAAATACATTGAAGAATGGCTTGTAAGTCCTGATGATGATGAAAGAGAGTTCTTTATTATGGAAAAAACACATCCTACATTTGAAGTAGTAACCAGAACAGGAAAACATAAAACAAATCCTGATAATGAAACAGAGTATTCTATTAAAGATGGAATTCATATTGTAGTTCCTCGTATTACTTCTTGTCCTTTTATTCAACACAATGTTAGGGAATCCATTTTTAAAAACGCAGGAGAGGTGCTTGACGAATGTAAATTTACAAATGGATATGCGGATATTTTTGATAGATCAGTTATTGATACTAATAATTGGCAGATGTATGGATCAAGAAAGAGTGGAAAAGAAGCGTATAAAGTAACGCGAATTATTAAAGTTTATCAAGACCATGTTGTAGAAGTTCCTATTGATGCATATTCTGATAAAGAACTTATTGAATTACTATCAATGCGTAATTGTGATCCTGATTTTTACTCAATGATTGAACCTGCTAAGGAAGATCTTGTAAGAAAAAATAAGATAATTGGTGAAATATACGGAACAAATCATGCTCTCTTAAACTCTGAGAGGGTAGCGCTCAATTACCTTCAAACTATGTCTGGCACCTATGATAAATGTATAAGGTTTAGAAAGAAAATCTCTAATAAAAAAATACAATTACTTCACACAAGAAAAACTATACCTTTGTACCGACTTCCTTTATCAGAAGCTTGTAATGCTGCAGGCTGTGCTCCTCACCGATATGATTTGTCATCGTCTATATTAATAAAAGAAAATCATTTGAAGTTGGCTTCAAAACCACTCGATTTAGTCACCAAAGCGATCAATAAAAATAAAATTGTTGTAGTTGAAGCAAAAACACTTAAGTTTGCAAAAACGGTCTCAAATTTAAAAATCTCGAGAATTTTATTAGATAATTTTACTCCAGCTATGATAAAAAGTTTTATCTCGAGCAATCCAAAAGTAAAAATTGAAATTTCTGGTTCAGTTAATCTAAGTAACATAAATAAATTTGCAATTAAGGGTGTACATTACATATCTATTGGAGATCTAACGAAAAATATTGAATCAAAAGATTTATCCATGCTTATTGTTTGACTGTATGGTAATGTTACAAGCTGATATAATAAACTAAATGGATAATTCCTTTAATATTACACAAGCAATTAAGAACTTTTTTTCTAGAGAAGAAAAATCAGGAATACTTCTACTCCTCTTCGCGACACTTGCACTTATAACTGTTAATAGTCCATTACAATCACTCTACTATGATATTAAATATACTGATATTCCAATAAGTCTCGGTGATTTCAACTTTACCAAATCGGTTTCTCATTGGGTAAATGATGGCCTAATGGCAATTTTTTTCTTTGTTATTGGCCTAGAGCTTAAAAGAGAAATACTCGAGGGTGAATTATCAAGTTTTGATCGAATGGTTCTGCCAGCCATTGCTGCTGTTGGTGGAATGGCAGCTCCAGCATTAATATATATTCTAATTAATATCAATAATCCAGAGAACATGTCTGGATGGGCCATACCAACTGCAACTGATATAGCATTCTCACTAGCTGTTCTCTTAATTATTGGAAAGAGTGTTCCACTTAGTCTGAAAGTTTTCCTCTTATCTTTAGCTATTATTGATGATCTAGGTGCAGTGCTAATAATTGCTTTTTTCTATACAGCTGAGATAAGTAGTGTTTATTTATTATATTCATTGATAGTTTTTGGACTATTAGTAGTTGTAAATTTATCAGGCAATCAAAAGATGTATATCTATATGGTACTGGGAATATTTTTATGGTACTTCGTTTTGAAATCAGGAGTCCATGCTACCATTGCCGGAGTTCTACTAGCCACTACTATCCCAAACAATGTCGAAAATAATGTTGACCATTCTATGCTAAAACACCTCGAACATAAACTGCACAATTTTGTTGGTATTTTGGTCTTGCCTGTATTCGCTTTTTTTAACAGTGATATTAATTTTTCTGATGTGACTATGAGTAGTGTTTACAGTCCTCTTTCAATGGGTGTAATTTTGGGATTATTACTAGGAAAACCAATAGGAATCACTTTGTTTACTTATGTAGGTATGAAGACTAAACTATTTAGCTTGCCTGAGAATGTAACGCTCAAAGATGTTTTTGGTCTATCACTATTATGTGGAATTGGATTTACTATGAGCTTATTTATAAATGGGCTAGCATTCACCGAAACATACTTGATCGATAGTAGCAAACTCGGAATCTTCATAGGATCTATCGTATCTGCTATAGCAGGTTATTTGATCCTTAAATCTAAATATAGTGATAGTAATTAGTCAGTTGTGCAATCCATTGTAAGAGCTTCTGTTGCTCTTGTTGGAATCACATTCATGATGAAGTTATGAGAATCAAACTTCACTAGCAAGTCAGGTGCAACTAGTTCGATAGAATCTTTAGTTCTTTTGACAACTGCTAGATTCATGTTATTCAATTTCTCGTTATCTTTTTCCAGATCAAGTATAAAAACTATGCGTTTCTCATAGTTATAGCATGTAAGTTTATCTGTCATTGTTCTACCATCAGATGCGTATGTAGTTGATACAAAAAAAGGTAGTACAATCGCGGATAATTTTTTAAGGGAAAGCATGTATTTTACTATTGCATGTATTGAGACTTTACACAATTTATTTTACTAGTTTCCACCAATGGTCATATCTTTTATCAAAACAGATCCGCAGTTAATTTTTGAATTTTCATAAAAATCACATCCGATCTCATCGATATTTTTGAACATTTCCAACATATTAGAGGCAATGGTGAAATTTGTTACTGGATGAGATATTTTCCCTTTTTCTATGAGATACCCAAAAGCACCTCGTGAATAGTCACCTGTTAGAAGATTAGCTCCAGATCCCATCATCTCAGTGATCAAAACTCCGCTATCTATTGATTCAATTAGATTCTCACTCATTGGCTTTGATGATCTAATCTGTATATTAGAATAACCGCTGTTTGCAGTAGATTTAAGATTTAATTGTTTTGCAGAGTAGGTGTCTAGCAAATAGGTATCCAGCACACCATCACTAATAATCTGTTTAGAATATGTTTTCACGCCCTCAGCATCAAAAGGCCTTGTTCCTAGACCCTCCTCGACTATTGGGATTTCAGAAATATTAATATGATCTGAAAATATTTTTTCACCAAGACGATCAATTAGGAAACTATTTTTTTTATATATATTATTTCCATTAATCGCTGATAGAAAAGAAGAAAAAAGTCCTACAGATAATTCAGGTGTCAAAATAACAGGACATTTTTGTGTTGAAATAGACTTTGCGCCAAGTCTTGAAATGGCTTTTTCAGCACTTAATTCACCTATGATTTTAGCGCTATCAGTTTTTTCGAAATTCCTTCTTGTTGAGTAAGCATAATCTCTCTCTTTCAAACCATTATCCTCAGCGATCACAACACAAGACAGTGTATAACTAGTAGATGAATAAGATCCAACAGCACCATGAGAATTGAGAATTAAATTGTTAGATTGTGAATAAGCATACTCTGACCCTTCACTGTTCTTGATTTTATTATCGTAATCTAAAGCTGATTTTTCACATTCAACAGTCATATTTATTAGTTCGTCAGTCGTGAATTGCTTTGGGAAGTTGATATCACAATCTATGTTCAGCTTATTGATTAGATTCTCACACGGTAGTCCTTGGTGATCATCTGGCTCTAAAAATGAGGCAATTGTCTCACTTTTTTTGATTGTAGAATCTATGCTCTCTCCCGAGAGGTTATTTGTACTTGCAACTCCCTTTTTCTTTCCATCAATGCAAGTCACTGTCAAAGATTCGTCATTATGATATTGAATATTCTCTAGATCACCGAAGCGAGATGTAACATCAGTGCCACTTGCAGAATTAAAATGGAACTCATACTCTTTGTTCTTATCGAGACAATCGATTATATTTTTTAGTCTAAGTGATATGTCTTCAAAATTTTCGGACATACTATACCTCTGTCCCACCTACAGTAATATCATCAATCTTAAGTGTAGGTTGACCTACACCGACAGGTACGCTCTGACCTTCTTTACCACAGGTGCCTACTCCATCATCTAATTTCATATCATCTGCTACCATGGATACTTTTTTCAAAACATCGGGCCCATTACCTATCAAAGTCATTCCTTTTATTGAGTTGGTGACTTTCCCTGACTCTATTTTATAAGCCTCTGACGCGGTGAATACAAATTGCCCACTAGTGATATCGACCTGACCACCTGAAAAATTGACTGCATAAATACCGTCTTTAACACTATCAATAATTTCATCTGCAGTAGATGACCCGCCTAGCATATAAGTATTGGTCATCCTTGGCATAGGTAAATGAGCATAACTCTCTCTTCTGCCATTGCCTGTTGGCTCTACATTCATCAATTTAGCATTCATTAAGTCTTGCATGTATCCTTTAAGAATTCCGTCTTCAATGAGAATATTCTTTGCTGTTGGAGTACCCTCATCGTCTACGGACAAAGATCCTCTCCTATTGTCGATAGTTCCATCATCGATAACCGTGCATAATTCAGATGCAACCTGTTTCCCGATTTGATCGGAGAAGTTAGAAGTTTTTTTTCTATTAAAATCACCCTCCAGACCATGACCGACCGCCTCATGGAGAAGTACACCCGGCCAACCAGAACCCAGAACAACTGTTGTATTACCGGCTTTGCAGGGTACAGAATCAAGATTCACATTGGCAATTCTAATTGCTTCATCTGCTAACTCGAAAGGCTTACTTGTGCCAAGTATTGTGCTATAGGAATACCTTCCGCCTCCACCTGCACTTCCGCGTTCAACACGATCATTTGATTTCAATATTACCATCACATTAAATCGAACTAGCGGCCTGTCATCAAAGCAATATTTTCCAAGAGAGTTAGCGACAAATACTGAATCGTGGCTAGAGCTCAGGTTTATAATGACCTGTTGAACTCTTTTATCTTTTTTCTTGATATAATTGTCAACTTCTCTCAGGAAATCTACTTTTTCTTTGTCGCTAATTGATGTGAGCGGTGATTCAGAGATATAGAGTTTTTTAAAATCGTTATATTCTTTAAGATTAATTTTCCTGTCTTGATTCGATTTTACAATTGATTTGGATAATTTCGCTGCTTCAATGATTTTTTCAAAGTCAAAATTATTGCCATATGAAAAACCCGTCTTTTCATTGCTTATAGCCCTTATACCATATCCGCTGTCAATCTGTTGAGAGCCATTTTTTACAATGCCATCTTCACAAGTCCAACTTTCAACTGTTGTATATTGGATATAAACATCAGAAAGATCTATAGCTGATCCTGATGCTTCAGAGACTATGGCTTCAATTTGATCAGAGCCAAGTTTGTTTTCTGGAAAAATGTAATCTTTGACAATATTCATTATTTTTTAATCAATTTCATATGATCTAATACGGGGAAGTTTTCTCTGATGGATTTCAATTGTATTAAATCAATCTCGCTTGATACAAATCCTTTTCCCTTCTCCAAAGTTTCAAGCGTTTTGCCCCAAGGACTTACAATCATTGTATGGCCATAGGTTTTCTTACCGTTAATATGATAACCTCCCTGACATGAGGTTACAACATAAGATAAGTTTTCAATTGCACGAGCTTTCACTAGTGTCTCCCAATGCACTTTACCTGTTTGTTCTGTAAATGATGCTGGCAAAATTATTACTTCGATCTTTTTTTCTTGTTGCAGTCTGAATAATTCAGGAAAGCGCAAGTCATAGCAACATGCTATCCCGGCACGACCAATTGGCGTATCAATCACTTCTATAAAATCACCTGGCTTAAAATATTTAGACTCATTGTAAGACTCCTTAGATTTGGGAAGTGTAACATCAAAAAGATGGATTTTATTATATAGTGAAACCCTCTCGCCTTTATGGTTATAAGTGATAGTACATGCCATTACTCTCTCTTTGTCATCTGATTTAATTGGTATGGTTCCGGCAACTATCCAGATTTTGTAAGTGCTAGCTAATTTAGATATATTGTTTTGAATCGGACCATCATCAAGTTTTTCAGAATTCTTAATATAATCATTATCATTTTCTGGCATGAGCGCAAAATTCTCGGGAAGAACAACCATTTTTGAATCAGTATCTGAGATTTGCTCAACATAGGTCTTAACATCATATAAATTCACTTTGATGTTGGGGCCAGAATTTAACTGTATTGCTGATACTTTAGACATTCACTAAGAATATATTAATTGAGGATAGGTTTAAATGACTGGGTCACTCTAATTTTGGGATTTTTCCATGGACCTTTTATCGAATACTCTATTCCTGCCAGTTTATTGGTATCAAGACCAAACTCCTTAAGAAGCCGATCATAAAAAATTGAGGCGGCTGCGCCTAGTGGCCCTCCCAAAACAGCTCCAGTCACTAAACTGGTAGATGATAGATCAGGTATAAATATTAAAGTTTGATCATGAGTCTCATTGACCAGATTTGATTTTCCTGAGAGTCTCATTTCACCAAAACTACCTAGGATAATCATTTTTTTCGTGTCTGCAACTCCACTGTCTAATATCACATCTGATTGTAAATCATCAAATCGTAGACCTTTAGAAAAAAAGTCTGAGAAGTCTAAAGAGAGTCTTTTAGGAATTGATGATATGCTGAAAAGACCTAAAACTTGTCCGATGGCTTGCGTTCCTTTGTCTAGCTCGTTAATTTGACCGTTCTTTATAGTGAAATTGAGATCGCCTGAAGCATTTAAAAATGAAAAATCCTCTAATGAGCCTTGCCATTCTGCTTTTAGTTTAGCATCTAAGTTCCCGCCCTTGAGTGCGCCTGCATACCCGAGTCCTGTTAGGGCTTGACCAAGGTTATCACTTTTAATATTGGCAAGAATTTCTGTTTTTTCATTTTTACCTGTGAACCACTTTCCAGATGATTGCATCTTTAGATACAAGTTATTAAAGCTCAGCTTATCAATTGAAATATGATCATCTCGAGGCGACAAGATGATGTGTACGTCATCTAGCACTGCTCTTGATGTTTTTACATGTTTAGACTTAATATCGATCTTGGGAGTTGATTCTCTGATACCATCACTCCTTAAAAGACGTGTATCTATAAATTCAAATGATCCCATAGTAGTGTTAGTAGAGTCTTGGTCATTAGGTATTTTTAAAAAACCCCTTGCTATCGGTGATGATATATTCGCATAAATGAATTGTTTATCAGTCTTAAATTTAAACTCATGTTCCTCATAATTTATAGACATCGGATATGATATCGGGGGATGATGCTGATATCTAAAACTAAAGTTTTTTCTATCCTTACTGTGTTTATTGAATGGCTCTATAAAATCTAGTGTCACACCACTTAGATCACTAGTAACATAAGATGAAATCTTATTTTGAGAATAATCATAGGTCATAACTGATTTAATTTTTGACCTTCCTTCAATTGATTTCCTCATGTCAAAGTAAGTACTCAGGGCTTCAGTATCAAAAAAGCCCGTCGACGATAAAATATATCTTTGAGATGTACTGCTTGATCTTGTCATAATTCTTGATTTAAAGCTCATATCATTAACTGCAAGGTTGAAGCTATCAGTACTAATAAAATTTGAGGAAGAATATAATTTTATTTTAGGAGATGAAAGATAAATATTATCAGATACATTCATATAGACATCCTCAAACAGAGATTCAGTAAAGACAACTCCTCTGTGGTAATAAACTTTTATGCTTCCTTTTCCATCATAATCTTCGCTATTTGTTAGAATGTTGGCGAAAGGAGATATGAGATTAGATAGCTTTGAAGATACTTTCACCTTTATAGATGGAAGTTTTGATGTTTTATGCCCAGAAAAAGATAGATTATAGTTCTGATCGTTTGAAAAATTAGAGCTACTAAAGTATATTGATTTTCCTTTAGAAATATATGATATTTTCCCCGCAACATTATTCAGTAAATTACTATCTTCTTGGCTAATTGATAAACTATCAATATTGATCATTCCTCTAAGTAATGTTCCATATGCTCTAGCATTGATATCATTTAAGGTATATTTATCATCAAGTTGTATTGAGGGATCTACTAGATATAGACTGTAATAATCCAGACTACCACGATTATTAAGGTGCACTTGGATATTTTTGATATTGCTTGATGCAAGCTGAGCTAATAAATCAGACTTTTTTACACCAAGTGCTGGAAGAAATTCTTTGATCACCTTGTTTCCATTCTTCCTGATAAATATCTTTATATTCTTTTTATTATCTTTATTTAGGACAATCTTATTGTTACTGATATTTTTATTGTTAACAACATAGTTCATCCTCATCAGACTCAATGTCTCAGATTCATTATCTTTGATAAATAAAATGTCACTATTAATGTTTTCAAGAGTATAAATAGACTTTCCAATATTCATACTTAGTCGATCGGTTGATATATTACCCGATGCTCTTGTGATCTTAGTATCAAGCAGATTAAACCACACCCTCAGTGATATCTTATTAGACTTCAAATTTTGCATTTGATTGGGCAGTAAAGAATATGGAATTTTCATTGAGTTGCCGCTTATGAATACTTTACTCTCAAATTTATCGTCCTTAAATTCACCTCTATAGACAAAAGTGATAGGATTAGGACTAGCTTGGTGTATGAAGTTTGAATGAATTTTAATAATATTGTTTCTATAGCTAGCAAAAAGGCTCCTTGCTTTAAATAATTGCTTTAGATTGCTACTAATTTCCGTTATCTGTATATCAGAATTATTTAATATTATTTCGGGTATATTCATTTTTATAACAGAATCTGATTCAACCGAGAGATTCTTCTTATTTATGAAAATTTTATTTTTACCATATCTTAGATCTAATTTTGTGTTATCAATGACAACTCTATCAATTGATACACTTTGATTTTGAAGACTATCAAAAGCATTGATGTGTATCTGACCATTAGGAATTTCTAGAAATACTCTATCTTGCTCGTCACTCATATATATTTTTTTCATTTGGACTACTGGCTCAAAGCCTATCCACTTAACACCTAATGATTCTATGCTTACATCTGCATCAAATGATTTTTTTAATTCGCTCTGGATTAACAGTGTAATCTTTGTTTTAAGATCTTCTGAATTTTCTGAATAAACTATAATCGCAGAGAATAAGGTAAGAAATATAATTGTTAGATTGAGAAATGCTTTTATTGCTCTAGGCATATTAAATCATTTGTTCATTATTCAGACTTTCGTCCCATAGTTTTTCGAGAGAATAAAATTCTCTTGCCTCAGGGTGCATGACATGTACTAAAACATCGCCAAAATCGATGAGTACCCACTCCGATTTTGAGTATCCTTCTATTCCCAAAGGTTTTATTTTAACTTTTTTAAGCTTTTTAATAATGTTGTCTGAAATTGATTTGACGTGGCGTGTAGATCTTCCTGATGCTATTATCATGGTATCTGTAACAGATGATTTATTTTTTACATCAAGTGATATAATGTTCTCAGCTTTATATTCCTCAAGCAAAAGACTTATTTCTTTATCTAATATCACTTATAAAGACCGTTTTTTTCAATGTACTCATAATTTTCCTTTGAGACAAAATTTTTAAAAGATTCATTTTGTTTTATCATCTCTCTCAATGCAGTAGCTGATATATCTGATTTATACAGAGCAGAAAAATGTATTTTTCCAGATTTAGTTTGATTAAACAAATTGATATTTTCTTCTATATAATTTTTCAATGTACTGATTTTATCATATCTTTCAATATTATCTCTAGAAAGAACAATAATATTAACGGATGATAAAATATCTTTGTATTTGTGCCATGATGTAAAAGTACAGAAATTGTCTTCCCCCATGATGATCCTGAGTGAGCTATTTTCAAATTTTTTTTTAAAATAACAAACAGTGTCTATAGTGAAGGATATATTTTCTGATGTATTTTCGAATGTACTCACAGTGAAAAATTCGTGATCCTTAATAGCATTCTTAATCATATTGACTCTGTCAGAGAAACTTGCGAAAAACCTTCTCCCTACCGGAGATTTACCCGTAGGAACAAAGATTATTTTTTTTAGATTATAATGATCTTTAATTTTACATGGAATATCTATATGGGCTGTATGAATAGGATCAAATGAGCCAAGATATAAACCTATGGTTTGTTCTTTAATTTCTTATTACTCCTCTACTTGTGACCACATACTTCAAATTTGTCAATCCCTCAAGACCCACTGGACCGCGAGCATGAATTTTATCTGTACTAATTCCGATTTCAGCGCCAAGGCCATATTCAAATCCGTCTGCAAATCTTGTTGATGTATTTACCATCACAGAGCTTGAATCGACCTCCCTCAAAAATTTAGATTGTGATTTTTTATTCTTCGATATTATCGAATCGGTGTGTCTACTTCCGTACTTTTCAATATGATCTATTGCCTCATCAATGCTATTAACAATTTTTACCGCTATGATAGGCTTTAAATATTCCTCATACCAGTCTGACTCATTTGCTAATTTTGCCTTTTGAAAAATTGCTTTCGTTTTCTTACACCCTCTTATTTCCACGTCATGTTCGGAGAGGGCCGATAATATCTTGATGATTGAAGATTTTGAAAAATCTTTATGAATGATTAGAGATTCAGCCGCGTTACATACTCCGTACCGTTGCGTTTTTGAATTTATCGTACACTTCATAGCAACTTTAAAATCAGCTTCGCTATCAATATAAACATGACAATTGCCGTCTAAATGTTTGATGACTGGAATTTTTGACTCAGTCGATATTTTTTTTATAAGACTTTTCCCTCCCCTTGGAATTATTACATCAACATATTGTTCTAATTTTAGAAGTTCACTTACAGCTGACCTATCAGTAGTATTGATTAACTGAACCATATTCATAGGCATTTTGCTCTCACGGAGTGATTCTTTTATGATACTAGATAGAGCTAAATTAGAATTAATGGATTCGCTGCCACCCCTGAGGATAATGCTATTTCCTGATTTGATTGATAGCCCGGCAGCGTCAATTGTAACATTTGGCCTAGATTCGTATATCATCCCTATCACGCCTATTGGCACTCTCATCTGTTCAACCGAAATTCCACTTGGTTGAATTGTTTTATTAATTTTTTTGAAAAGTGTATCAGGAATTGATTTTATTTTCTTAAGTCCCTCAATCATGGAAGAAATTCTTTTATCATTTATCAGTAACCTATCTATCAGTGCATCTGACATTTTATTCTTGATAGCAGTCTTTACATCAAGAGAGTTTTTTTTGAAGATATGATCTTTATGATCACTAAGCTGACCTATTATGGTATTTAATATCTTATTCCTCTGAGTATTTGATAGAGTCCTAGATAGCTTAGAAGCTTCGTGAGATGCCCGACAGACACCTAAAACATAATTTTTTATTTTTTGTTTAATCATTCTGCACGTTTACTCATCAAGTTATGGAATAAACTATTAAAGCTCACCCAAGGATTAGATTTTTTTGACATATATTTTGATTTTATATCAATGCTAGCAATATTTTTTAATAAAAATAAGAGTTCGTCTAAAGTATATTTTTTTGACGCACTTGTATATTTTGTCATCAAAAAAGAGGGAATATATGGCTTTGACGTTGTTGGCTTTATTAATGAATAAATTTTCTCAAGCTCTTGGTTGACTAAGAAAATAATATATGACAGAGATGTGTCTATTTCTCTTAGATAGCTACTTACTTTGAGGAATCCTCTAGCATCTTTATTGAGAAGTGTATCAATGAGATCATATTCAGAATATTTCGAGCTCTCAATCATGGAATTCACATTACTGCCCATTAGACCTTTTAAATAAATCGATTGTGAGATTGAGAGAGTATTATTTAGGTTTAAATCAATCAACTCTTTGATATAGTCTTGATTAAACTCAATATTATTAGCCTTACACTTACCAGTAACCCATCGTTCTAGCACTTGACCTTTGAGTTCATATATTTCCACCACACATGCTATGTTAGAAATATTTTTATAAAGGTTAGTTTTTTTAAATGATGCTGATTGTCTGTCTAACTTTAAGATAATTCTGTCTTCAGTATGTTGAGAAATCCATGCATCAATAAGTTTTTTCATGTTCATAGGAATTGATTTAGATACTATGTTTATTACAAATAATTTCTTTTCCTCAAAAAGTGACTGTTCATATAAATTACTCTTTACGTCTTCTGTTTGCGTATCATCATCTATAACATAATTTACTGTTTTGAAATCTAATTTTCTGTAAAAACTGATTATATCTCGCTCTATTTCATTACTTATATTCCTTGGATTACCGTGCACCAAAAATAATGGTATTTCTGCTGTAAGTGGGAAATTCTTAAATTTAACATAATCAAGTATCATGATTTAAATTATACTATATATCACAGATGAAGAGCGCTAAAAAAAACAAGGTTGGATTTATTGGTTTGGGCATTATGGGAAAACCAATGGTCATAAACTTAATTAAAAATGACATTGAGGTTTATTTCTATGCGAGGAAGAAACGAATAATAGATGAAATATCAAAGATTGGAGGCAAGTTTATTCCAAATCCTAGTGATATTTCAAAATTCACAAAAATCATCCTGACGAACCTCCCAAATACAAAAGATGTTGAAAATATTGTCATTGGTAAAAATGGAATTATCCACAATCTACAAACCGGCTCTATTGTAATAGACATGAGCACAATATCACCTGAAGGCACAAGATATATAAATGACAAATTGCGAGAAAGAAAATCCTATCTCGTGGATGCTCCCGTATCAGGTGGTGAGGCTGGTGCGAAATCTGGGAAATTATCAATTATGGTTGGTGGAGATAAATCAGCATATCTCAAAATCAGATTTATTCTGTCAATTCTAGGTAGCAAAATAACATATTTAGGTAAAAGTGGATCAGGTCAAGTTTGCAAAGCTTGCAATCAAATCTTGGTGGCACAAACTATCCAATCTATTAGTGAAATTATCACTATTGCAAAGAAGTCAGATATAAATCCGATGATAATTAGAGAAGCTCTTCTCGCTGGATATGCCAATAGTAAAATTTTAGAGGTTCATGGGAAAAGAATGATTACGTCAGACTATAAACCTGGGTTTAAACTATCTCTTCATCATAAAGATCTCAAAATAGCTAAGAATTTAATCAAAAACATGGGCTTAAATCTGAAAGGATTGAATCAAGTTCAAAAAGCAATGAGGTGCGCGGAAAGAGAGGGTCTGTCAGACTGTGACTCCTCTGTTATCCACACTATATTAGAAAAAACTTATAAATAATTATTAGTGTTTTCATATTAATATATTATAATATCCGCATGGACGACAAATACGAGAGTATATATAGAAATCTAAATGTAACCCCTACAAAACAGAGGGTTGATTTAGCGCAGCTAATATTTTCAAAGAAACAGCATTTTACTGCTAATGACCTTATAGCAATGGCTGACAAAAAGAAATTGCATATTTCTATGGCAACAATATATAATACTCTTTCTTTATTGGAGGATAAAGGAATGTTAAAGACAATAAATATTGATAATGAACTGAAGTTCTATGATACTAATCTAGATAATCACCATCACCTTTACAACACAACCATGAGCACTTTGACTGATATTGATCATGATAAGATTGTTTTTGCAGAACTCCCCGAGTTACCAAAAACTCTCCAAATCGAGAGCACAGAAGTATTAATCAAAGCAAAGAATAAATAGTAATTTAATTTGATTTAAGATCGCCTTGTAAGCTTTTTTTGGACGACTCTTCTAATAAAATTTCCTTATTGTACTCTGGGTGATCAACGCCTAT
>ENA-OSEY01001829-OSEY01001829.1-marine-metagenome-genome-assembly--contig:-NODE-1829-length-14246-cov-3.577811_pt1 | contig 14246 bp, 13 predicted proteins | sample MGYA00248465_ERZ534230 | MGnify/ENA primary metagenome ERZ534230 (study PRJEB26409, sample SAMN06344110) | marine metagenome | isolation source: Sea water from surface | place: Atlantic Ocean:Southern...
GGGAAGGTCATAGAGCAGGGATGGTTCAAGGTTACTCTCACATTGAAAAATTAAATAATTTAGATCAATTACCAAATAATGGTTTTAAAGTTTCTGCTTTCCCATTTAAAATAAAGAATGGTTCAGCAGGATTTGTTAGAGTTGTAGCAATTTTTGAATAAATAAACTCAAAAAAAAGACGATCTAAATATAGACCGTCTTTATGATTTTTATAATTAAAATAAATTATCCACCAATTTTATAACGCACAGGGAACTTATGACCAGTTTTCTCTATTTCATCCATATATGCATTCATTAGAGCCGCTCCATCAATTCCATATTCTTTTGTAATATCTTGAGCTCTTGTATTTGGCCAATCTTTAATAACATTTGCCCAAATTTTTTGTTGGTCTAAAGGCAGGTATGTAACAGCGTCATTAATGCCTTTTTTCTTTCCAAATTTAACAAGATCTTTTAAACCTTTTTCATATCTTACTTGAGCGTCTTTAACTGCTGCTAATTCATAAACTTTTGCTTCCTCAATAATAATTTTAGCAACTTCAGGTGGTAATTTTTTTAGAGTATCAAGGTTTATAGTTGTAAGATTAACTGCCATTGCACCAAAGCCCATGACTTTCCAATAGGGCGCAACTTCATAAAATTTAAATCCACCAGCTTGGGCAGATGGAAAAATAATATTACCTTCACCTACACCAGTAGCTAAATCGTTATACAGAGTTGGTAGTGTTGATGTAACTGGCACTGCACCAAATAATGAAACCCATGGTAAATTTGGACCAGCTGCAACGATCTTCACTCCTTTTAGATCATTTGCTTTGCTCCATGGCTTAACAGTACCAATGCCGTAATCATCCCAACCTGTCATGCCAAGGAATTTTTGATTATATTTATCTTCAAGCATTTTTGTTAATTGAGGAAATTTTTTAATAACTTTATGTTTCACTGCCCATGTAGTTTCTAAATTTTGAGCTGTGAAAGGTAAAAAATAGTCAAAATTCCATGGTAAAAGTTTTGATGCTTCAAAGCATGCGCAATATGAGCCTATATCTAATAAACCCTTTTCTACAGCTTCTAATGTTTCATGAACTTTTGCAATTTTACCCGCATAAGCCTCTATGATCTTGATTTTATGATTTGTTTCCGCTGCAACTCTTTTTTTTATGTTTGGCACTAAAACTTTTTCCATCATAGTAACATAAGAAGTAGGTTTGGAAGGATGTCCGGAGCCAACTCTTAAAAGAACTGTATCTGCAAAAGACGTTGATATCATTAAACCACTAGCTAAAATACTTATTGGTATAATGTTTTTTAAATTTTTTAACATTAAATCTCCCCCTTTTATTAAATAAAAATAAATACTAACTAGTATTTATTTAAAATCAAGAAATTATAAATGACTTTAGCAAATGATATTAATTATAAAACTTAAGAAATATTTTTTCTTAGTATAGAGAAGGCAAGAGTTAAAAAATGTCTGATATTATTGTTTTTTTCACCATTAGCTAGTGCATATACAGCATAATCAAGTTGTGAAATAATGTAATTCGCAACTAATTTTGGAGATAATGGATGATTAAACTCTCCTTTTGATTTAGCTTCTTTAATCCATAATTCAAAGTCTAGATATCTTTCTTTTAAAATAATATCTATCTGTTCTTGTGTTTTTTTACCAAATTTATCTCGTGATTGACGAAATTTAGCAAGAAGACAACCATTTTTTACGTGCTCTTTATCTCTTTTGTCAATTACATATTCTATTAATAGGTCTATTGTTTCATCAAAAGGTTTTTCTAATTTTAATATATTTAATATTTGTTTTATTAATGTATTTTTATATAGAAGTAACACTGAATGCATTAAACCATCTTCACCTCCAAATTCACGATAAAAACCTGGTTTTGAAATTTTAGCTTTAATACAAATTTCGTTTAATGAAACATTTGTTGGTCCATCTGACCAATAATTAACCATTGCAACATTTTTAATTCTTTCCAAATCTATAGTTTTTGGACGACCTTTTTTAATAATATTTATCTGATTATTCATAATAAGATACTGATTGGTATTATAATCTTGTTCTATAACAACTTAAATGGTATTTGAATTAAAGCAAGAATTTTATAGTGATATTTTCTAATTTAAGTTCATCAAAGAAATTTTGATATTTGGAGGTGCTCAATAATGGAAGATAAGTATATATCGACAAAACTTTTTATAAACGGATCTTGGGTTAACTCAATTAAAAATGAAACAATAGATATCAATAATCCAGCCACTGGAGATTTAATAGGCACTGTATCTCATGCAGGAATAGAAGATTTAGATTTAGCTCTTGATTCTGCCCAAAGAGGATTTTTAACTTGGAAAAAATTATCGGCTTTTGAAAGATCCAAAATAATGAGAAAAGCAGCTGAAATTTTAAAATCTAGAACTAAATATATTGCAGAATTAATGACTATTGAGTCTGGAAAACCTATTGCAGATGCTGAAATTGAATTAGGTATGGGTATAGATCAAATAGAGTGGTTTGCAGAAGAAGGAAGAAGGGCTTATGGAAGAATAATTCCATCAAGATCAAAAATCGTAAATCAATTTGTATTTAAAGAACCTGTTGGTGTAGTGGCGGCTTTTACACCTTGGAATTGGCCAGTTCAACAAACTGCAAGAAAAATTGCACCTGCACTAGCTGCTGGATGCAGTATAATAGTTAAAGGCCCTGAAGAAACTCCTACAAGTACAGCAGAATTTGTTAAAGCTTTTGATGAAGCTGGAATTCCTAAAGGAACTTTAAACCTTGTTTTTGGAATCCCTTCTGAAATTTCAAAATATCTTATTCCTCATCCAATTGTTAAAAAAGTAACATTTACTGGGTCTACCCAAGTAGGAAAGCAGCTAATGTCTCTAGCAGGTCTTCACATGAAAAAGGTAACTATGGAACTTGGAGGACATTCACCTGCTATAATTTGTGAAGACGCAAATATAGAAACAGCTGTAAATGTATTAGTAGGTACAAAATTCAGGAACGCAGGGCAAATTTGTATTTCTCCCTCACGTTTTTTAGTTCATAAAAAAATTTATGAAAAGTTTCTAAATTTATTTGTAGAAAATGTTCGGTTAATTAAAGTTGGTAACGGTCTTGAAGATGATATTAAAATGGGACCATTAATTCATGAGAGGCGTTTACTAAGTGTGGAAAGTCTTGTTAAAGATGCTGTTGATAAAGGGGCAAATGTAGTTACTGGTGGAAAGAGAATTGGAAATAAAGGTTATTTTTTTGAACCAACAGTTTTAACTGATGTTCATAAAGATTCAAATTTAATGAATGAAGAACCATTCGGCCCTTTAGCTCCAATATTATCATTTAATGATATAGATGATGCAGTCGATGAAGCTAATCGACTTGAATATGGTCTTGCAGCTTATGTATACACAAAAAATCTTAAGCTTGCCCAAGAGCTGGGCGCTAATATAGAAAGCGGACAAATTTCTATAAATCATCATGGACTAGGTTTGGTTGAAAACCCATTTGGAGGTGTCAAAGGTTCCGGAATTGGTTCAGAAATGGGTGCTGAAGGTATCGAACCATATTTAAATGTAAAATTTATATCTCAAACTGCCTAATAAAAAAAGACGACCTAACTTATTAGATCGTCTCTTTAATATGCAGTTTAAAATTAATTACCCACCAATTTTATAACGTACTGGAAATTTATGGCCTGTTTTTTCCATCTCTTCCATATACGCATTCATTATAGCAGCTCCATCCATTCCATAATCTTTTGTAATGTCCTTTGCTCTTGAATTAGGCCAATCTTTAATAGTTTCTGCCCAAATCTTTTGTTGCTCTACAGGTAAGTAGGTAACAGCATCATTGATACCTTTTTTCTTTCCTAATTTGACTAAATCAGTAAGACCTTTTTGATATCTTCTCTGGCCGTCTATTACAGCTGCTTTTTCATAATTTACTGCCTCTTCCATTATAATTTTTACAATTTCTGGTGGAAGCTTTTTCATTGTATCTAAATTAATAGTTGTAATAGTTTGTGCCATTGCACCAAACCCTATGACTTTCCAATATGGTGCTTGTTCGTAAAACTTAAAACCCCCAGCATGTGCTGATGGAAAAATAATCACACCTTTAGCAACACCAGTAGCTAAATCATTATACATTGTTGGAAGTGTTGACGTAACTGGAATAGATCCAAATAATGAGACCCACGGAAGGTTAGGGCCAGCCGCAATAACTTTCACTCCTTTTAATTCACTAGCTTTTTGCCACTGTTTTACAGTTCCAATTCCATAATCATCAAAACCTTGCATAGCAATAAATTTTTGGTTGTATTTATCTTCTAGCATTTTTGTGAGTTCAGGAAACTGTTTAAGTATTTTATGCTTAACAGCCCAATTTGTTTCCAAATTTGTAGTAGTAAAAGGCACAAAATAATCAAAATTCCAAGGTAATAATTTTGCTGTTTCAAAACATACACAGTAAGAACCTATATCTAACAATCCTTTTTCAACAGCTTCCAGAGTTTCATGAACTTTGGCTATTTTACCAGCATAAGCCTCGATAATTTTAACTTTATGTTTGGTTTCTGCTTTAACTCTTTTTTTAATATTTGGAACTAAAACTTTTTCCATATTTGTTACATAAGCAGTTGGTTTTGATGGGTGACCTGAGCCAACTCTTAAAGTGAAGGTGTCTGCAAAAGACGAAGACACAATTATACCAGAAGCTAATATACTTAGTGGTATAGCTTTTTTTAAATACCTAATCATTTTTTCCTCCTTAGGTAGTGTTAAGTTTAGCATATAACTCAATGTTTTTACTAAACAAATTGTGTTGGCCAGCTAGCTAATTCTGGGAAAAAAGCTACTAATAACATTACAATTAACATCATTATCCAATATGGCACTGAACCTTTAAATATCGATCCAAGTGAAACATTGTCTCCACCAGCTGCTAGTACTCCTTTAACTGTATAAACTATAAGACCAAATGGTGGTGTTAGTAAACCTGCTTCTATGGCTAAAATTCCAAAAATAGCAAAAGCATATGGATTCATATCACCTGCCAAAAGAATAAATAAAGGCACTGTCAATAAAATAATAGAAACAGAATCCAAAAGCATCCCTAATATCAACCATATAACAACCATCATTACTAAAATCATATATTGATTTAGTCCAACTGATGACATCGCATCAACAATGACAGAATCAATATCAGATAACGATAGAAATCTTGAATACATGCCTGCTGTAATCAATAAGATCATTATAGGTGCAGATGTTTTTCCTGCATCTATAACTGAATCAACAATTCCATTCCATCTCATACCCTTAAATAGTGCTATTATGAAACTCGCTAAAGCACCCATGCCTGCTGCTTCAGTAGGTGTGAAAATTCCTCCCCAAATTCCTCCTAAGACAACAAAAATAAGTCCTAAAATTGACATTCCAGATAAGAATTGTTCTTTTGTTATTGAAGTTGTATCACCAATACTATCTGGTTCTGGGGCTAATTTAGGATTCATCATGGCTTTAAATAAATTATAAAACGCAAACATTAATGATAAAATAATACCAGGTATAACGCCAGCAACAAAAAGTTTTCCAATTGAATCTTCGGTTATAATTCCCCAAACAATTAATAATACACTTGGTGGTATCAACATACCTAGACATGCACTACCTGCTATGGAGCCAACAGCTAATTTTTCATCATATCCAGCCTTCTTCATTTGAGGCCAAGCAATTCTTGAAAATGCAGCAGCTGATGCTATTGATGTACCTGTAACAGCTGCAAAGGCCGCATTACCAGTAACAGTTGCCACTCCTAATCTTCCTGGAACACCTTTCAGACCTTTATTAATTAATGTATATAGATCTCCAGCAGCTCCACTCCGAGATAAAAAATCACCCATAAGAACAAATAAAGGTATTGTCATAAAAATGTGGTCTCTTATTAATTCATAAGCTGCACCACCTACTTGGCTGGCGGCCATGTATAAATCTTCAAAAATAAAATATGTGCCCACCATCGCTGTTGCCCCAAGTGCAAGAGCTATATGAACCCCGGAAAAGATTGCTATTAGCATTCCTAAAAGAGTTAAAATCATTAATATATCAAGATCTATTTCCACTTTATCTTTCCTTTGAGAATTTTATTTCTTTTGAGTAAAAGAATTTATAATTAATGAAATGTATATGAAAACCACAATTATTGAGGAAAAAATAATTACTGTTCTAATTGGGTATACAGGAAATTCAATTGCACCTATACCTTGATATTCTCCAATTTCCCATCCCTTAATCATATCAGTCCAACCTCCAACAGCAATGCCTATAAATAACATAATACCTACAGTGTATGAAATTACATTTATAATTTTTTTTCCCTTATTTTTAAAAAAATCATAGATCAGAGTTGTTCTCAACATTGTTCCTGAGGCAATAGCAAAAGGAACTTGAAGAAAAACAATTGCCGGAACTGAGTTTTGAACAATTTGATCTGCGCCAAGAAAAAAACCAAAATTTCTAAATGTTACCTCAGCAAAAATTGTTAAGGCGACTAAAATTAACCAAATTGCAGCTATTGATTGTAAATATTCAGGTATTTTTTTAAAAAAATTAAACAACAAATTCCCCATATTATCAGTTAATATTTATTACTTTACTAATACTTGATATCAATACAAATAATAAAATAGAATATTACATATGACAATATATGATTTATTGTAAAGGTCTAACTTTTTCATTCATTTTTTTTGTAATTGACTTAATTTCGTCACATATTTTTTGACTAAATAATTTTGCTGCAGGACTTAACTCTTTACTAGCAGAGGTGATTAAAACATATTCAGTAATTAAATTTGGAGACGATAGGGGAGATAGTGTTCTTAAATTACCATGAACATCTAAATCACATAAAACTGCTGGTAAAATAGCACACCAATCACTTGTAGCTACCATTTCTAAGGTACCAATCATACCATCCATTTCTAATTTCTTGTCAATCTTGATATTATGAGTTGCGAAGTATTCATTTAATGTAACTCTTCTAGAGTTTTCAATACCAGGAAGTATAATTTTCAATTTTTCAAGATTAGAAAGTTTTATTGGCTTTAAATGTTCAAATTCAGAATTTTTTTTAGTAACAAGTAAATTTAAGTCACTTGAAACAAACTCAATTTTTAAACCGGTAGGGTTCTTTACAGATGGTACTATGGCAAATTCTAGTTTATTAGTTCTTACCATATCTTCTAAAACTCCTGAATAAGCCTCAGTTACTTTTACATCAACCTTTGGAAATTCATTCAAAAATTTAGAAAGAGTTAAGGGAAGGGCTGATCTAGTAAATGTTGGCATTAATCCACAATTGAATGTGCCAGATAAATCTTCAGTATTAGTTTTAGCGTCAATAAGAGCTTTATCCATTAAGCTTAAAATTTCTAGAGCATATTTATAAAAATTTTTTCCACTCTCTGTTAAAGACATTTTACCTGGAACTCTATTAATTAATTTTTTACCAATACTTATTTCTAGGTTTTGGACTAACATTGACATTCCAGATTGTGTCGCGTTAAGTCTTTCTGCAGCCAAACTAAAAGAGTTTTCTTCAACAACTGCTATAAAAGCTTTTAATTGTTTAATAGACACAGACATAATTTAGTTACTATCAGTTAAATTGATATAATTAATATAAATAAATAATTACATATAATACATATTAATATGGTAAAGGAAACATATTTTAATTTAATAGAAGTGAAATTTATATCATGAAAACGTTAGATTCAAAGTTTCTTAGAAAGACTCTAAGTAAATATTCAACAGGTGTTACGGTAGTCACATCAACTGACAATGACGGAAATCCTATTGGAATGACAGTCAATAGTTTTACATCTGTTTCACTTCAACCTGCATTAGTCTTATGGTGCATAGACAAAAAACAACCTAGTTATAATTCTTTTATGAATGCAAAAGGTTATGCTGTGAATATTTTATCAAAAGAACAAAATGATCTTTGTTATAAATTTGCTTCGCAACTCGATGATAAATTTGAAAATGTTAATTGGAAGAGTAGCTTAAATGGCTTTCCATTGGTAGAAAATTGTTTAGCTTGGTTTGATTGTAAAAAATGGAACTATTATTCTGGAGGCGACCATCAAATTTTAGTAGGTGAGGTTACTTCCTTTGACTCATCAGAATTAGAGCCATTGACATATTGGAATGGTCAAATTTCTTAATTGAAAAAATCAATAAAAATTATAGTATCAATTTATAATTTTCAAAAGAATGAGGAATAAATGGCAAAGTGGTTTAAAAATGGAAAGTCTGAAAAAGAAATTGTTGAAGCTGATGCAGAAGTAAAAAAAACAGTTGAAAAAATTTTACGAGATGTAGTTAATAGAGGTGATGAGGCTGTTAGAGAATTATCAATAAAATTTGATAATTACTCACCTGATAATTTTATTTTAAGTCAAGAAGAAATAGATATTGCAATAAGTAAGGTGTCTGAAAGAGATATAGATGATATTAAGTTTGCTCAATCACAAGTAAGAAATTTTGCAAAAAAACAACTTGAATGTATTAAAGATTTAGAGGTTGAAACACTACCAGGTGTTATTTTAGGCCATAAAAACATACCTATGAATGCTGTAGGTTGTTATGTCCCAGGAGGAAAATATCCTATGGTTGCTTCTGCTCATATGTCAGTATTAACAGCAAAAGTTGCTGGAGTTAAAGATATTATCGCATCTGCTCCTCCTCAAGGTGGAGAACCACATCCTGCTATTGTTGCGGCAATGCATATGGGGGGTGCTGACAAAATTTTATGTTTAGGTGGTATACAAGCTGTAGCTGCAATGGCAATTGGGACTGAAACTATAAATGGTGTAGATATGTTGGTAGGTCCAGGTAATATGTTTGTTGCAGAGGCAAAACGTCAATTATATGGTAGAGTTGGTATTGATTTATTCGCTGGTCCTACAGAAACTCTTATAATTGCCGATAAAACATCTGATCCGGAAATATGTGCTATTGACTTGCTAGGTCAAGCAGAACATGGACCTACAAGCCCAGCCATTTTGTTAACTGACTCAGAAAAATTAGCTAACGATACCTTGAAAGAAGTTGAAAGACAGTTAGAAATTTTACCTACCGCGGAAATTGCTAAAATTTCTTGGAAAGAATATGGTCAAGTTATAGTTTGCGATAATATTGACGAAATGGTTCAGGTTGCAGATGACTTGGCATTTGAACATGTACAAGTGATGACTGAAGATCCTGATTATTTTCATAAAAATATGACTAATTATGGAGCTTTATTTTTAGGTTCAAGAACAAATGTTGCTTTTGGAGATAAAGTTATTGGTACAAATCATACTTTACCTACTAAAACAGCTGCTCGATACACTGGAGGTTTATGGGTTGGTAAATTCTTAAAAACTTGTACTTACCAAAAGGTCTTAACTGACGAAGCATCTGCTCTTGTAGGTGAATATTGTTCTAGGTTATGTGCACTTGAAGGTTTTTCTGGTCACGGTGAGCAAGCTAACGTTAGGGTTAGAAGATATGGTGGAAGAAACATTGAGCCATATGCTGCAGCTGAATAGGAGAACTTATGAATTACCCAAAATTGCCAAGTTTTAGACTTGATGGTAAGAGAGCTTTAATTACAGGAGCTGGTCGTGGAATAGGAATGGGCGCTTCCATTGCCTTAGCAGAATCTGGAGCAGATGTTACTTTGGTTTCTAGAACTGAAACCGAATTAAAAGATCTTACAAAACATGTTAATAACCAAGGCTTTAAAGCTTCTTATGAAGTATTAGATGTTAGTAAAGAAGAAGAGGTATCAAATTTCATAAATAATACTGCTCCCTTTGATATTCTAATTAATAATGCTGGTACTAACAGGCCTGCAAAATTAATTGATAAAAAAATTGAAGATTTCGTTTACGTCATGTCTTTAAATGTTAGATCAGTAATTTCCCTTACAAGATTAGTTGTTAAAAAAATGTTAGATAGTAATATTAAGGGTTCAATAATAAACGTTTCTTCTCAGATGGGGCATGTAGGTGGTCCTAACAGAACTACATATTGTACAAGTAAGTTTGCTATTGAGGGATTTACAAAGTCTCTAGCAATTGAATTAGGTCCAGAGGGAATAAGGGTGAATACTATTTGTCCAACCTTCATACAAACTCCTATGACAGAGCCTTTTTTAAAAGATGATGATTTTAAAAAAGCAACAATTGGAATGATACCATTAGGAAGACTTGGAGAAGTAACAGATCTAATGGGGCCATTTGTTTTTCTAGCATCCGATGCTTCTTCTTTAATGACTGGGTCGAGTTTATTAGTAGATGGAGGTTGGACTGCTAGATAGAATATTAAATACTAATCGGTATTTTAAGCTTGATCTTTATTGTTACATGTTATTTTATTAGAAACTTATCTATAGAATTTATCACATATAGGAGGACAAAATGAAGGCAGTAACACTTGGAGATGATGGAGTTGAAATAAAAGAATTACCTAATCCAGAACCCGCTAATGAACAAGTGTTAGTCAAAGTAAAGTCTTGCGGTTTGAATAGATCGGATCTTCTTGAAACACAGGGACAATCCTTTGGACATACTGGTGGTGATACTAAAATTATTGGAGGAGAATTTGCTGGTGAGATTGTAGAATTAGGTGACGGTGTAGAAGACCTTAAAGTTGGAGATAAAGTTATGTGTAGAGGAGGCTCTGGTTGGGCTGAATATGCTGTTGCTAATCATAAAAGAGCTATAAAATTCAATACAAATGATATTTCATGGGAGCAAGCTGCATCAATACAAGGTAATTTACAAACCATGCATGATGCAATAGTTACAAATGGAAATTTTGTAGCTGGTCAAACTGTATTTATACAAGGAGCAAGTAGTGGTGTTGGCATAATGGGTCTTCAAATTGCAAAAGCTTTAGGAGCAAGTAAAATACTAGGATCATCTACAAATCAAAGTAAACTTTCAAAATTATCAAATTATGGTGCTGACACTTTAATAGATACATCTAAAGATGGTTGGCTAGATACAGTTCTTGATGCTACAGATGGAAAGGGTGTCGATGTTCTTGTTGACATGTTATCAGGTGATTTTACTAATAAAAATATGGAAGCCACAAAAATTAATGGTCATTTGATAAATATTGGAAGACTTGCTGGAATGAGCGGTATTTTTGACTATGATCTACATGCTAAAAGACGACTTCATTACGTTGGCACAACAGGTAGAACTAGATCTGTAGAGGAAAATTTAGAGGTTGCTAATGTAGCTAATAAGGATCTATGGAAGCATGTTGTTAATGGGAAAATTCGCCATGTTATTTTCAAAACATACCCTTTAGATGATGCTAAATTAGCATTAAATTTAATGAATGAAAACAAACATTTTGGTAAATTAGTTTTACTAACAGATTAAATAAAAAATATATATAAATGTCTAAAATTGAATGTAATTTAAATATAAATGGAACAAGCAAAAATGTAGTAATTAATGAGGATAAACCATTAATATTTGTAATTAGAGACGAATTTGGATTAACTGGAACAAAGTTAGGTTGTGGTTTAGGGCAATGTGGTAGTTGTGCAATTTTAGTAGATGGTAAGAAAAAAAATTCCTGCAACATTTTAGCTAAAGACTACCAGCATTCTGAAATAACTACAATTGAAGGTCTTAAGACTAAAAAAGGCTTAAATATTGTTCAGAGAGCTTTTAAAGAATTTAATGCTGCACAATGTGGTTATTGTACAAGCGGCATCATAATTTCTCTATCAGAAATTTTCAACAAAGATACAATTCCTACAAATATTGAAATTTCTTCGTCTTTAGAAGGGCAATTATGTCGTTGTGGATCTCACGCGGCAGTTATAAAAGCAATAAATAAGTTAATAGAGAGCCCATAAATGAATACTTTTAATACAGGGCCAAGTGTAAAGTTATATGGAAAATTAAAAAATTGGTTTAATTTTAGTAGGAATAATATATTACAGGTCTACTCTGGAAAAATCGATATTGGCCAACACATAAGTTCAACACTTGCTTTAATTTCTTCCAAAATAACTGGTGTCGATTACGATCAAGTTGAAATTATTAAACTGGATACTGACATCTCACCAGATGAAGGCAAAACTGCTAGTAGCCTCTCAGTCCCTGACTCAGGAACTGCTATTAAAGCTGCTTCTTTAACTCTAAGAAAAGCTTTTTTAAGATATTCTCTTCAATATCTAAATGTTAATATACAAGAGACGACTTTTGAAAATGGAATTTTAAGAGACATTAAATCCAATAGAAGCATTTCTTATTGGGATTATGCTAAAACTAAAGAATTTAATGAATTGGTAATTCCAGCGAAATTCAATGAAGATGAAATTAAAGAATTTAATTATAAAAATAACCAAAAAATAGAAATAAAGACTATTCATGATATAGTTACTGGGAACTATTTATATGTTCATGACATTAAATTCCCTAATATGTTACATGCTAGGATCATTAGACCTCCAAATTACCACACTAGGTTTGTCAAGTTCAAGAATGATATAGAACAAAAACTAATTAATTTAAAAATCAGCCTATTTGTTAAAGGTTCTTTTTTAGCAATACTCTCATCAGAAGAATATCTGGTTGTAAAATACTTAGATATTATAAAACAAAATATAGTCTGGGAAGAAGTTAGAAACTTATCTAGCAACAATATTTTTAAATCATTGGAAAGAAATAATAAAGATTCGTTATTAGTTAAAGAGGGTGGAGAAGCTTATTATGAGAATATTCCAAGTATTAAAGATTTTCCAGAAGATAAATATTCAACATTAATTAGTGAATATAAAAAGGGGTATCTTATGCATGCCCCTCTTGCTCCATCAGCTGCTTGTTCGATCTTTACAGATAACAAATTTACTATTTACTCACATAGTCAAGCTTTATATGATCTTAGGCTGTCATTTAGCGAATATTTTGGAATGAATTTAGATAAAGTTAAAGTTAAATTCATGCCAGGTTCAGGCTGTTATGGGCATAATGGTGCTGATGATGTTGCTTTTGAAGTAGCAGTTTTATCTAAAGAATTTCCAGACACACATGTTCTACTAAAATGGACACGTGAAGATGAACATTGTTGGGAGCCTTACGGCAGTGCTTCATTAAATAAACTAAAAGGAGTAATTGATAATTATGGAAAAATTATTTATTGGTCTAATGAAGCCTATTCAGACACTTACATGACAAGACCTTCAAATACGGAACTTCATAATTTTATAAGTTATGATTTTATAAAAAATAATTTTGTTACACGTAAGTCTACCCCTAAAACTAAGCCTCATATGGGAATTCATAGAAACTTAGATCCACTATATAATTTTGGTGAAAAAAGACTTGTTAAAAATTTAGTTCATGATTTACCACTTAGAACATCAGCCTTAAGAACTTTAGGAGCGTTTTCAAATGTAGTCGCCTTGGAGAGTTTTATTAATGAGTTAGCAGATATTAAAAATATTGATCCTTTTGAAATTAGAATTAATCATTTAAGAGATGAAAGAGCTATCAATGTTATTCAAAATTTAAAGAATCAAATGTTAAAGCAAGAAATAATTGGAGAAAATAAGAGAGGAATTGGATTTTCAAGATATAAAAATTCTGCTGCATATTGTGCAGTAGGTGTTGAATTAAAAGTTAGTGATGATCTCGAAATAAAATTAATTCGCGCCTGGATAACTGTTGATGCTGGCGAAGTTGCATACGAAGATGGTATAATAGCTCAAGTAGAGGGTGGTTTTATTCAAGCAGCTAGTTGGGCTTTATATGAAGAAGTTCTTTTTGATGTAAAAGAGATTACTTCAAAAGATTGGGACACTTATAAAATTATAGAATTTGACAATATTCCTACGTTTCAAACAAATGTAATTGATAAAAATGGTTATCCTTATTTAGGCGTTGGTGAGGTTGTTGCTGGACCAACTGGTGCAGCTATTTCAAACGCAATCAGCGATGCTATTGGTCAAAGAATAAAAACAATGCCTTTTACCAAAGATAATATCACCAAAGAATTGCTAAATTAAATAATTTAGTAAAAAATAATATTTTATACAGGGGTTTATTGTATGGGTGTCAAAAAATTAGGAATGTATAGGAACTTAACAAATTATGGCGATAGTGAGTTCTCAATATTTTTACGTAAAGCATTTATTAAAGG
>ENA-OSEY01001834-OSEY01001834.1-marine-metagenome-genome-assembly--contig:-NODE-1834-length-14205-cov-3.918389_pt1 | contig 14205 bp, 12 predicted proteins | sample MGYA00248465_ERZ534230 | MGnify/ENA primary metagenome ERZ534230 (study PRJEB26409, sample SAMN06344110) | marine metagenome | isolation source: Sea water from surface | place: Atlantic Ocean:Southern...
GTCGAAATGGACGGTTTCAGCCCTAATGAAGGGGTCATTGTCGTTGCTGCGACAAACAGACCGGATGTGCTGGACCCTGCGCTCCTTCGCCCTGGTCGGTTTGACCGTCATGTCGTGGTTCCAACACCAGATATTAATGGACGGGAAAAAATTCTCGCATCCCATGCGGAAAATGTAGAACTTTCCAAGGATATAGATCTGCGCAGTATTGCCCGGGGGACTCCCGGATTTACGGGGGCCGATCTGGCAAATCTGGTCAATGAAGCAGCTTTATGGGCGGCTCGCAACAATAAGAAGGAAGTCGAGTCCCAGGATTTTGAATATGCCAAAGATAAAGTTTTGATGGGAAGCGAAAGACGAACTCTGCTGATCACTGAAGAGGAAAAGAAAACGACTGCTTACCATGAAGCTGGCCATGCCTTGGTTGCGGCAACCATTGAAGAAGTAGACCCGGTTCATAAAGTGACCATCATTCCAAGAGGGCGGGCACTTGGGGTGACTCAACTTCTTCCAGAAGAAGACCGGCACAGCTTTAACGAAAAAACATTGCTCGGACAGATTGCCATGATCATGGGCGGACGTGCTGCGGAGGATTTGATTTTTAGCCGATTCACCACAGGCGCCAGCGATGATCTGAAAAAAGCAACCGACATAGCCCGAAAAATGGTCTGTCAATGGGGCATGTCGAATGAGATGGGTCCGGTTTCCTATACCGAAAATCCGGGGCAGGTTTTCCTTGGCCGGGATCTTCAAAGACACAAAGGGTTCAGTAATGAATCAACCAAAATGATTGATAAGGAAGTTCGTCGGATTCTCGGAGAAGCCTACCAGAGAGCAAAGCAGATCCTCACCGATAATAAGGAAGCTTTGGAAAAGGTAACGCTTAAACTTCTCGAGCAGGAAACAATTGATGGCGAGACCGTTCTTCAATGTCTTAACAAACCAGTACCTGAACCTGTTAAATAATTTGAAAGGCCTTAGCGTCTTTAGGTATTTGAACTTTAATATGATCATCAGTTTGAATCTTGAAACTGATTTTTCCCATACGGCAAAACGTGGCAAGCCCACGAATTTTTTTTCTGAAACACTTCTGGCAGGGTTCATCTCAGCCGAAACTGAATTACTCAGTTAACCGCAAAATCTATCCAGGTTCATGTCAGCCCTCCATTTTGATGGAGGGACCTTGGAACTGAAACTTCCCTTCCTTCCAGACCTTCAACTACGTTGGCAGGATCTTCTTGATATTGTCCTGCTGACGCTGATTTTTTATCGTCTCCTGATACTGATTAAAGGGACGAGGACTATCCCAATGTTAATGGGGTTCTCGTTGTTGCTGGCACTCTATGTGGTGGCATTATTGCTGGATCTGAATGCGACTCAGCTTTTGTTGGATAATTTGGGAAGTTCTCTGGTTCTTGTCATGGTCGTTCTGTTTCAGGCAGACATCCGCAACGCCCTTGCACAGTTTGGGCTGATTACCCTTTTCCGTGATACAGGATTACAAAGAAAAAATGTGGTCGATAGCGTGCTTCAGTCCTGTATCATCATGGCTCGTCAAAGAGTTGGAGCTCTGATTGTCTTTGAGCAAGACGTCGGTTTGCGGAACTACAGTGAACGTGGGGTACAGATCAATGCAACCGTAAGCGAGGAACTGGTTCAAAGTATCTTCCATCCTACTTCCCCACTTCATGACGGAGCAGTCATTCTTAACCGTAAGGGGGAATTGGTAGCAGCCAGGTGCATCCTTCCTGTTTCTATGAATAGTCGTCTCGATCAGGATCTCGGAACCCGTCACCGTGCAGCCATTGGGCTGACTGAAGAAACCGATGCTGTGGTCTTGGTTGTGTCTGAAGAGCGGAAGGAAATCAGCTTAAGTTACAAGGGGCAACTCTTGAGAGGAGCTAATGAAAATATCCGGGAAGCTTTGATACAAGTCCTGGAGGGTAAGGTTCCGGAAACACTCCAGAAAAAACCGGAAGCGGAAAAAGATGAAATTGATGAAAAAGAGGAACCTTCATCACAATCTGGAAATGATGCCCACGGTCCACAAACTCAAAGCCCGGTAACATGAACGCATTTCTCAAAGAAAATACAGCATTCAAAGCGCTAGCTGTGTTTCTGGCATTATTTGTCTGGTACCTCTCCAAGGAATCAGGTGAACCGATCCAAATGAGTTTTTTTACACCGGTCGTATTTAAAAATGTTCCAGATTCCTATCAGGTTGAATCCGACCCAACTCAGATCAACATCGTCGCGCTGACACGAAACCGAGAATCATTCAATCCTCTTGAAATTCAGGCCGTACTGGATCTGGGTAATTCTAAGCCCGGTCAGTCGCCCTATCAAATTAGTGAGAGGGATATCCTATCTCCGCTTGAAGTAAAGATTGCTCGGATTCAGCCAACGCAGGTGGAATTAACCATTGAAGAACTTGTTGAAATCGAATTGCCAATCGAACCCCGATTCCAGGGAAAACCAAAAAAGGGATTTCTGCTTGATTCGATTTCTATCAACCCCGCTACCATCAAAGTTCAAGGGCCGAAATCTGTTGTCGAACCGATCAAGCGAGTGATGACCAGCCAGATCGATTTGAACGGTTTGGATAAAAGCCTTGATCTGATCGTGCAACTCGATCTTCCTCAAAACAATCTTCAGATTCGGAACCAGGATGTCGAATATTACACAGCGGAAATCAGGATCAAGAGCCTTCCGATCAAGAAACGGTTTGACAACGTTCCGGTTTACCTACGAAATACAGTTTATGTGAGTGTGATCAATCCATCCGTTTTCAACGTGTTTGTGGAGGGGCCTGCTGAAATCCTAAATCGGCTCGAGCCTTCAGAAATTTATGGAATTATTGATCTCTCCGAATCGGAACCCGGAAGCTATCAGATCAAACCCAAACCAGTCACGCCGGATGAAATTACAGTACTCCAGCAATGGCCTACGGTTTCACTTTGGGTCAAGCCTGAACGGATTGAAGCCGAACAAGAAAACGTGCTTGATCTATTTCGTTAGTCATCTTTTGAGAAAACCATGATTGCTCTTCATGTTAACATCGATCATGTTGCCACCCTCCGACAGGCCCGGCGAGGGGTAGAACCTGAACCAGTAACCGCTGCCGGAATTGCAGAGATGTCTGGAGCTGACGGCATCACCATTCATCTCAGAGAGGATCGAAGGCACATCCAAGACCGTGACGTCAAACTCATCCGGGAGGTTGTTCAAACTCGTCTTAACCTGGAAATGGCTGCGACTTCTGAAATGTTTCGAATCGCTGAAGAAATTCAGCCTGATATTGTGACTCTCGTTCCTGAAAAAAGGGAAGAAGTCACCACGGAAGGAGGACTCGATGTGATCTCAAATCGATCGGTTTTACTCCCAATGGAAAAACTTCAAGCTTCAGGAATACGAGTCAGTCTTTTCATTGACCCGGATCCCAAACAAATCGAAGCATCTGCTGATTGTGGTGCTGATGATATCGAGCTGCACACAGGTAGTTATGCTCATGCTTTTAACCGACATGGGCAAAACGGCATCAAAGATGTCGATTCAGAATATAATCGCCTTCATCAGGCTTCCGAAATGGCACACCGCTTAGGCCTGAAAGTCAATGCAGGTCATGGTTTGAATTATCACAACACCAGGCGGATATGTCATTTACCTCATCTTGAAGAATTAAACATCGGTCACAGCATTATCAGCCGAGCAGTTTTTGATGGATTGCACCAGGCAGTCCGAGAGATGCGTGAATTGATCGATAGTGAAGTGTTACCCGCCAGATAAAATCATTATGTCGAAGGAAATCATCATCAATCACAGCCATCACGAAACCAGGGTCGCCCTGATGGAAGATGGGATGCTGACCGAGCTTCAATACGAAAGAGAACGGGAACAGCGTATCGTTGGCAACATTTATAAAGGCCGGGTTGTGAAAGTCCTTCCCGGGATGGAATCGGCGTTCATCGACATCGGAGCTGAGAGAGCGGCCTTTCTCCATATCGATGATATCATTCCTGAAGAAGAGATGGATGGTCATGGGAAACGAAATTCAAGGAAGGAAAAACAACCGATTGATAAACTCTTGAAAGAAGGAAATCCGATCCTGGTCCAGGTTTCCAAAGGGCCTATCGGAACCAAGGGAGCAAGGATTACTGGGCATGTGTCAATGCCTGGACGGAACCTGGTTTACATTCCTGGTTCCAAAACTCTTGGAGTTTCTCGACAAATTGCAGATGAGCGTGAACGTGACCGTCTCAAGAACATCGTTAATCGTCTCAAACCAGAGGACGCAGGATTCATTATCAGAACCGTTGCAGAAAACCGTTCAGAGGATGATCTTCATTCAGACATCAATTACCTGATTTCCCTCTGGGAAGACATCCGGGAAAAATATCAAACCCAGGAAGCTCCTTCGCTCCTCCACAGTGACCTGAATGTGATCTTTCGGACCTTGAGAGATCTTTTTTCCAGTGATATCAAGAAACTCGTTGTAGACCACAAGGAGGAATACAAGGAAATCAAGAATTTTGTGAGATCCTATCTCCCTCGATATGGTTCAGTGGTGGAACATTATTCCCGAAGGGATCCGATCTTTGACCACTACAACATTGAAATGGAAATCGAACGGGCTCTCTCTCCTAAGGTTTGGTTGCGCTCAGGAGGTTCTTTGGTCATTAACCAGACCGAGGCATTGACGGCAATTGACGTCAATACAGGACGTTTTGTGGGGAAAGAAAGTCATGAAAAAACCATCCTCCGGACCAACCTGGAGGCTGCCGAGGAAGTGGTCTATCAACTCCAACTGCGGAATATCGGAGGGATCATCATCATTGATTTCATCGATATGGAGTTGCAGCAACATCGGCAAATGGTCTACCAGGCTTTGAAAGATCATCTTAGAAATGACAAGGCACGCAGTAAGATTCTCCAGATTAGTGAAATGGGACTGGTAGAAATGACACGAAAGCGGGACCGTGAAAATTTAAGCCGGTATTTATGTGATCCATGCCCCTATTGTGAAGGAACCGGACAGATCAAATCCAACGCTACAGTGAGTTATGAAATCTTCAGGGAGATCCAACGTTGTTACCGTAAAGAGCAGAAAGGATCGATGACGATTTATGTTCATGATGATGTCCACCAGCATCTGATGAACAACGAGAACGAATCGATCTCCAAACTTGAAGATGAATCCGGCATGCCCATCGTTTTCAGATCAAGTTCTGATCTGCATCATGAGCAGTTCGAGATGTATGAATATTGATGAGCTTGCTGAAAAGGCAGAAGCGAATTTCCATAAGCATCTGGTAGAAAACAGCTACCCTGGTCGCGGAATTGTCATTGGATGTGACCCTGGAGGAAATCCAGTCCTGATCTACTGGATCATGGGCCGCAGTTCTAACAGCCGCAACCGGTTGTTCAATCTCAACCCGGGGGGAGGTCTGAAGACTGAAGCGGCAGACAGTTCATTGCTTGAAGATCCCTCTCTGATCATCTACAACGCAGTACTTCCTTCGAAACAAGGGTTTTTGGTCACCAATGGGGATCATACTGATCGGATTTTGGCCAAAATGGGAAATGGCAAAACTTTTCTTGAGGCAATGCATGATGAAAAGCATGAGCCGGATCCTCCTAACTTCACTCCCAGAATCGCAGGTCTGATGACCTTGGAGGCATCAGAACTTAAAATCGAATTGGCTTTGGCCTGCAAAAGCTCATTTTCTTCAGAACTTTCTGAAGTTCACTACCACCACATTCCTTATGTGAAAAAGGGTTTTGGCTTTTGCATTACGACCTACATGAAAGACGGAGATCCACTTCCACATTTTCAAAGCAATCCTTTGTTGATGCCAATCAAGACTCAAAGCTCGGATTTGGCCGATGAATTCTGGAACGCTTTGGATCATGAAAACCGGGTTTCCCTGGCATTGCTGACTACTACTGGTACATTCCCTGCTTCAACAAAGTGGGAAATTCGTAATGCGCGTCAAAAAGTTGATTGAGAGCTATGAAGTTTTCTTTTTCCAAAAAACCTTTTTTGAAAACAAAAAACATTCTTTTTGGAATCGAGTCACACAACACTCTCCACCATGAAGACTTTACACCTTTTCTGATTAATGCTAATGCTTATGGATGATAAAATATTGATGAAATATTCATCCAACCCACTCTCTGTCTGAACGGGGAGAATCACTTCAACCAGTTTAACCCTCTCGGGAAATCATGTCCGCCGAACGAAGACAATATTTAAGAGTATTATTTGAAGCAACCATTGATGTCAGGACCGGAGACTGGCGAGACCCTGCCGCCACAGGTTTGGACATATCGCTGAACGGCTGCCGCTTCCATTGTGAACATTCGATGTCGGATGGTGAATCGGTGATCATTCGCTTCGATGATAACCTTGAGCTGGAAGGAAAAGTACGCTGGTGCTGGCCCATCGAATGGTACTACCAAGCAGCGGTTCAGTTCACCGAAATCACAGAAGAGGAGCAATCAAGATTACGTGATTACATTGTCGGGGTTACAGGTGAAGAATATGAGAATAAATCCGATGAACAGGGAACGATTGGGACATCTCAAATTACCGAACCCGCATCTTCAAACGATGTGTCAGAAGAGGAATTCGAAGAGTTGGAAGAAATTACAGCATCCATAGAAGATGAGGAACTGGAAGACTTGAGTCCGCTTGACGAAGATGAATTGAGTTTGATTACAGATGCTCCTGACGAACAATCTGCATCATTATCAAAAGGAGAAGCACTTCCGCTTCCTGAATTCAGTGAAGGCGATTTGACTCCAATGCAGTTCCAGAGTAAACAGCTGATCATTCTAGGCGGCAGAAAGGAACAAGCCGATCTCCTCAAACAATACCTCGAAGAACGTCTTGGGATTGTGGTTGAATATGTGACCAAAAAGCAAAACCTCTGGCGTCTGATGAAACTCGACACCATCGATATGATTTTGATGGAGTGGGATCTTGCCGATGAAAATGATCCTCTGGAAACTCTGGAGCAGACCAAAGATCAGTTTCCGGAAACACAAATCATTGCCTTGTCAGGACCTTTGGCTCTGGAACATCGGCTCCAGGCGATCAATAGTGGTGCAGACTCTTTTCTCACCCGTCCAGTTCACCTTTCTGCAATTGCCCAAAGTATTCTTCTGTCTCTTTCAAAAAATGATGGTGGTGATGAAACCCTTTCTGCAACCGGTGCAGCAATGCCTGCTTTGGGAGTGGCAAATGAACTGGAACCGATTGGTGATGATGACCTCAATACCCCCGTCGACCTTCTTGATGATGACCTTAATCTATCTGAAGAACTGGACCTGATTGACGAGGAGTTCTGATACGTCTATTTAAAAGAATTCTGTTCTTACCATCCTCCGATGGCCTCGATTTGCCAGTCTTCTTAACTTCAATCCATGTTACTTCGGTTTGGAGTTTTTGAATTATTTCAAAAATAATCCTTGGAGATAGATTCAGTTTTAAGGACTGAATCGTCTGTATTTAGATCCGATTCAATATAGCACCATCGTCCCACCATTTGGGAAACCATCAATGAGTCCTATTTTTCAAAAACACGAAAACGGGGTGATAACCATCGACGCGGGATACATCCGTCAGGGTTTTGCCGCGAGTCACCTAATCCTTGAAAGAGGTCATGCGGTTTTTGTTGAAGCCGGTACGAGTCACTCGGTGAGGGATTTTCTGGAGGTTTTGGAAAATGAGGGGATTCCCCGGGAAAACGTGGATTATGTAATGGTAACCCATGTTCATCTGGACCACGCGGGAGGAGCAGGAGCTTTGATTCGAGAATTGCCGAATGCGATGCTGGTGGTTCACCCTAAGGGAGCCCGCCACATGATTGACCCAACACGTTTGGTCCAGGGAACGACTGCGGTTTACGGGGAAGAAAAAATGCAGAGCCTGTATGGAGAAATTATTCCGATCCCAAAGGAAAGAGTAATCATTGCAGAAGATAATATGCGGCTGGATTTTCAGGGAAGACCGTTTTATTTTTTTGACGGTCCGGGACACGCCCGACATCATTATTGTGTGTTTGATGAACGCTTCGGTAATTTCTTTTCGGGAGATAATTTCGGTATTTCCTACCGGGAACTGGATAACCGCAATGGTCCATTTATTTTTCCTTCCACGACTCCGGTCCAATTTGAACCGCAGTTGATGCATCAAACCCTGAATCGGATCATGGAACAGAAACCGCAAAATGCTTATCTGACCCACTATGGAAGAGTTTCGGAACTTCAGGGTCTTGCAGATGATTTGAGGCGTAGACTGGATCTTTTTGTCGATCTCGCTGAATCCTTACGAAATAGGGAAGAATCAAGGGTGAACGAGTTGGAAAAAGGGATCCGCAAAATCCTGCTTTCAGAATTAGAAAACCATGAATGCAGGTTGGAATTAGAACAGATCGATGATTTACTTCAGTACGATTATGTCCTCAACGCCCAGGGAATCGATACCTGGCTCAAGCGTTCTTCGAGAGTCTCTTGAGCTGAAATCAAACATTGGAAGCAATCAAATGAAACAAAATATTAAAGGGATGCTCAGCCTTGAGGAACTCGAGGAACTGGTCAAACGTGAAGAAATCGACACGGTATTGATGGTCTTTACGGATCTCTACGGACGTTTTATGGGGAAACGTTACGACGCTGAATTTTTTCTGGAAGAAGGTGCAGGACACGGAACCCATGCCTGTGATTATTTGATCACCGTGGATATGGAGATGGAACCTGTTGATGGTTATGAAATCGCAAATTGGGAACGCGGTTATGGTGATTTTCATCTTGTCCCCGATTTTTCAACTTTGAGAAGGGCAAGCTGGTTGGACCGGACCGCGATGGTGATCTGTGATGTGCTACATGAAAGCAGCCATGAGATGATTGCTCCAGCTCCACGCTCAATGCTCGTGAGCCAAATTGAAGAAGCTAAAAAACTTGGGTTTACTGCAAAAGCCGGATCAGAACTCGAGTATTTCATTTTTCAGAACAGTTACCAGGAAGCCTCAGAGACAGGATACCAACAGCTCAAACCTGCTGGCTGGTACATCGAAGACTATCACGCGCTGCAAGGGGCCCGGGAAGAAAATTTCAACGGAACGGTACGCAGGCATCTCAGACAATCAGGGATACCTGTTGAAAATTCAAAAGGCGAGTGGGGTCTTGGCCAGCATGAACTGAATGTGCGTTACGCGGAAGTGCTGACCATGGCGGACCGGCATGCGATTTACAAACAGTGCCTCAAGGAAGTTGCGGATCAACTTGGAATGAGTGTCACTTTTATGTCCAAATACCGCCAGGATCAGGCGGGTTCCAGTTGTCATATTCACCTTAGTCTCTGGAATGGGGAGGAGAATGCTTTTCCAGGAAACCTGAGCGAAGGTCCGATTGCTTGTTCTGAAGTGTTTCGCTGGTTTTTGGGAGGGTGGATTCGTTACATGCCGGAATTGATGGTTTTCTATGCGTCAAACATCAATTCCTATAAACGCTATCAGTTTCAGTCCTGGGCTCCTACCAAGTTGGCCTGGTGCCATGATAACCGTACCGCGGGTTTCAGGGTTGTTGGTCGTGGTCCGAGTTTGCGGATTGAATGCCGTATTCCTGGTGCAGACTGCAATCCCTATCTCGCTTATGCTGCCGCTATGGCTTCTGGTCTTGAGGGGGTTCGCAACAAAATCGAACCTCCTCCGATGTTTGAGGGAGATGTATACTCGGCCAAAGACCTTCCTTCCATTCCCACATCTCTCGAACAGGCATTGGAGCTTTTCCGGGAAAGTGAATTTGCCAAGAAAAGTTTTGGAGAAGATGTTCACCGGCACTACATCCGTTTTTTTGAAGTAGAAATCGAATCCTTCCAGGCAGCGGTTACCGACTGGGAATTACGAAGATATTTTGAAAGAATTTAATGATGATGAAGAAACCATTAATTGGCTTAACCACCTACGGCAGGGATGAAAAAAACGCTTTTTCTCTGCCTGCCCAGTATCTTGAAAGTGTCAGAAGGGCGGGCGCGGTCCCATTCCTGATCGCTCCGGATGAAACGGAACTCGACGAAATCCTGCCTATGCTTTCAGGGCTGATCTTGACAGGAGGCGGTGACATGAATCCGGAGAGTTATCATGGAGATTCCCACGAAACGATCTACATGATTGATGATGAACGGGATCAGGCGGAAATTAATATTTTTAATCGGTTTTATGAGACGGGGCGCCCGATCTTGGGTATTTGTCGGGGGATGCAGATCATCAACGTGGCCTGGGGAGGGGATCTGATTGCCCATCTTCCGGACCAGTTTGGGGAAACTGTGCTTCATCGTGCTCCACCCAGGGTCCCAACGCCTCACAAGGTCAAATTGGATCCCGACTCAAGACTTGCCCAATTGATGGAAGTCTCTGAAGCCGAAATTTCATCCTGGCATCACCAGGCCTTGAATCGGGTGGCAGATCCATGGAAAGTGGTGGCACATGCGCCGGATGGCGTCATTGAAGCGGTAGAATGTCATCAGCATCCCTGGCTCTTCGCCGTGCAGTGGCATCCAGAACTGACTGCTGCAGAAGATCCGTCTCAACAGCGGCTTTTCGATAAACTGGTAACGGCATCCCAGGAGATGTCCAACTCAACTCAAATTGCGGCTTAAACTAAAAACTAAATCAAGGAGATTCCTGTGAATAGACTAGAAGGTAAAACCGCCCTGATCACCGGGGCTGCAAGCGGTATAGGAATGGAAACGGCAAAACTTTTTGCCTCTGAGGGGGCAAAGGTTCTGGTGGTGGATGTCAACGATGGTGAAGGTGAACAAACTGCTGCTGCGATCCGTGACTCTGGAGGAGAAGCGCTTTATCAACATGCCGATGTTTCGAGTTCTGCGGAAACTGAAGCGATGATCCGAAAAGCCGAAGAAAAATTCGGAGCACTGCACATCATCTTCAATAATGCCGGAATTATGGACAGCCGGGATGATAATGCGATGGTGACCGAGGAAGATGTTTGGGATTTGACGATGGCGATCAACTTGAAAGGAGTTTTTCTTGGCTGTAAATTCGGCATACCTGCTTTGCAGCGTGCAGGTGGTGGAGCGATCATCAATACAGCATCTTTTGTCGGGCTGATGGGAGCGGCGACTCCTCAGATTGCCTACACAGCCAGCAAAGGGGGGGTGATTGCCCTGACCCGTGAACTGGCGGTGATTCACGCACGGGAAAACATCCGGGTCAATGCACTCTGTCCCGGACCCCTCAGGACCGAACTGCTGATGAAATTTCTTGATACCGAAGAAAAGAAACAACGCCGTTTGGTTCACATTCCTATGGGCCGATTTGGAGAAGCTCGGGAAATGGCTCAGGCTGCCTTATACCTTGCCAGCGAAGAATCGTCATATGTCACTGGAACCGAGTTCGTGGTGGACGGAGGCATCACATCAGCCTACGTGACTCCTGAATAATCCAGGAATCTCGACCAGTCTAAACAAGGGTTCATGTTGGGATCCCCGGAAAAAGAAATCAATTCTTTTTTGAAGCATCATCCGGATGTGAAGGCATTCGATGTTCTGATTCCGGACATGAATGGTGTTTTCCGCGGAAAACGCGTCACTCTGGAAAAATTCAAAAAAATCTCTAACGATGGAATGTTTCTTCCAGCTTCTGTCTTTGGCATGGATGTGGTTGGAGAAACCATGGAGGAAACAGGTCTGGGGATCTCCAGTGGAGATTCTGATCGACATTGCAGTCTCATCCCCGGGAGTTTGAAACCCATTCCTTGGCAACCGGGAATCGGACAGATGATGCTCGCCATGGAAGAAAAAGATGGCTCCCCTTTTTTTGGTAATCCCCGGGAAGTCCTGAAGAATCTCCTGAAAAAAAACGATCTCCAAGGATTTCAATGGAAAGCTGCGTTCGAATTGGAATTTTTTGTCATTGAATCCCAAAAGGGAAATGATGAAACACTCAAAATTCCTGATTCTCTCAATGCAGAAACATCAGAAGGACAGCTTTATTCAATCGGAAGCCTGGAGCTTTGCCGGAAATGGTTGGAAGAGATTGTTGAGAACTGTGTATCCATGGGAGTTCCCGCGGACACTTCAGTTGCCGAACTGGCTCCGGGACAGTTTGAAATCAATCTTCACCATGTCAATGACCCTCTACTTGCCTGTGACCATGCATTGAACCTGAAGCAGGTGGTCAAAGGGACTTTGAGAAACCATGGAATGAAAGCGACTTTCATGGCGAAACCCTTTGCTTCTCTTCCTGGCAGCGGCATGCACCTTCATCTCAGTCTATACGATAATCAGGGGGAAAATCTGTTGGCCCCGAAAAATTCAAAAAAACTGAATCAGGCTGTTTCCGGAATCTTGGATTTGATGCCTGAAAGCATGATTTTCTGTGCACCCCATGCCAATTCCTACCATCGGTTCGAAGAAAATTCGTATGCACCTATCAATGCAACATGGGGAAAGGATAACCGAACGACTGCTTTGAGGATTCCATCAGGAAACGAAGATTCAACCAGGATTGAGCATCGACTTTCCGGAGCCGATGCCAACCCCTATCTGGTGATGGCGATGTTGATTTCAGGATTTCTCCATGGGTTTGAAGAGGATCCGGAAATTCCTCCAGAAACCGTCGGCAATGGATACGAAGATGGTTCTAGGCCCCTGCCCCAAAGCTGGGAAGCAGCCCTCGATCTATTCCAAAACAAAAGCAGACTTTCATCCATCCTTGGTCAAGAATTCAGCACGCTCTACACGCAATTGAAATCTGGTGAGCAAAAGCGTTTTCGCAGGGTGATCACGCCTCACGAATATGACTGGTATCTCCATACTGTCTGATCAACAGAATTGATGGTCGATAGCCAGCTCCATCCAGATTCGTATTACTTCGCATCCGCGAATCGTCAAACGGATTATCCTGAATTTAGCGGCACAGAAAGCTGTGATGTTTGTGTCATCGGAGGAGGTGTCACCGGGCTTTCTTCGGCGCTGCATCTTTCTGAACGTGGATATCGAGTCATATTACTCGAAGGTAATCAAATCGGCTGGGGAGCTTCAGGCAGGAACGGGGGCCAGAGTATTTTCGGCTACAGTTGTGAAATGTCTAAAATTCGCAGCCTGGTTGGTGTGGATGACGCAAAAAAACTATGGGACCTCTCCCTCGAGTCCCTCGAATTGACCAGACAACTGATCCATGATCACCAAATCCAATGCGACTGGACCGACGGACAGATGCATGCCGCAATCAAACCCAGGCAGCATCGTGAACTGGAACTTTGGAGGGCAGAACTTTCTGCGGATTATCAATACGACCATTTGGAACTTTGGACTGGGAACGAACTTAAATCCAAAATCAATACCGATCGCTACCTTGCCGGGTTATACGATTCCAACAGCGGTCACCTTCATCCTTTGAATTACACCCTCGGACTTGCGGATGCTGCTGAAAAACAGGGCGTGTTTATTTATGAAAAAACGATGGTTCGTGAAGTTCGGGAAGGATCCCGGATCAAGGTCATCACTTCTGAGGGAGACGTTTCCTGTTCCTACCTGATTTTGGCAGGAAATGCTTATCTTTCTGGAATCTCAGGACAAATCCACAAAAAACTGATGCCGGTCGGGACTTATATTGGCGCCACAGAGCCTTTAGGTGAGGAAAAAGCCAGAGAGTTGATCACCAATAACATGGCCGTGGCAGATATCAATTTTGTTTTAGATTATTATCGCCTCTCTGCAGATCATCGTTTGCTCTTCGGAGGCAGAGTCAGTTATTCAACCGTGCCACCCGTTCAGCTTGCTGCATCAATGAAATCCAGGATGTTGAAAGTGTTCCCACAATTATCTGAGGCCGTGATCGAATATGCGTGGGGTGGATTCGTTGGCATCACCATGAATCGGGCACCTCATTTTGGAAGAATTGGGAAGAACATTTTTTATGCCCAGGGTTTCTCAGGACATGGAGTGGCATTGACCGGATTGGCGGGAAAGCTGATTGCAGAATCGGTAGCAGGAACCTCTGAGAGATTCGATCTTTTTTCGAGGATCCCGCACCTTTCTTTTCCGGGAGGACCATATTTAAGGATGCCTGCACTGGTCCTTGCAATGGCCTATTTCCGCATGCGTGATCTGCTGCCCTGAATAATTTCCATAATTACTAAAATTATCAGAATAGATCAGCGGAGCCAGTAAACTTAACC
>ENA-OSEY01001835-OSEY01001835.1-marine-metagenome-genome-assembly--contig:-NODE-1835-length-14205-cov-2.426246_pt1 | contig 14205 bp, 4 predicted proteins | sample MGYA00248465_ERZ534230 | MGnify/ENA primary metagenome ERZ534230 (study PRJEB26409, sample SAMN06344110) | marine metagenome | isolation source: Sea water from surface | place: Atlantic Ocean:Southern...
TGAAGGGCTAATAAGCGATCCTGCATTAGAAAAATTTCCGGCACAGTAAAGTGAATTTCCGTTGATATCTAGCGTACCACCCGATATGGAAATGTCTCCTTCCGTGTGTACTGTTCCAGCTGTAGTCTTATTTCCCGATTGATCGATTTCTAAATTGTAATAAGTGTCAGCCAAAACCGACTGAGTTCCTCCATCATATTCAACAGTCCCATTATCAGTACTTAGTGTGGCTAAACTCGTAACTGTTCCTGCCAACTGCAGTCTCCCGTTGCCTGTGAAATCTATTTCGCCACCAGTTGCATCGAAATCACCATCAGCGTCATAAGTCCCTGTTGAAATTTCCATTTCTTCATTTATATCTGAAGCTCCTATAGTTTGATGGGTGTATGACGATAAATTATACTTAGTTGTAGAACTTTGCAAGGTAAAGGTCCCATTACATGTGATATCTCCACCAGCTGCAGGTGTACCAGAACCACTTAATAATAAGTTGTGATACGTGTCTGAAAAAATAGTTTGATCTGTTCCGTCATATTCAACCGTACCTGCACTTGTTCCTAAAGTACCTAAACTCGTTACCGATCCTGCAATACTTAAGGTACCCGCTCCCGTAAATGTTATGCTTCCTCCTGTTGCATCAAAGGCTCCATTGGCATCACATATCCCTGTACTTGCAGTGATAGCACCATTAATATCCGAACTCCCAGTGATTGTAGCCGTAGTTGCCGCTAAGTCAAAAGTTGCACCAGACTGAACGGTTAGAGTGCCAGCTACATTAATCGCTCCTTGTGCTGTTTTGTTGCCAGATTGATCTATTTCAAGATTGTTATAATCGTCTGCCAATACATTTTGGGAACTTCCGTCATACACAACTGTTCCTGTTGTAGCATCAAGAGTTCCTAAACTGGAAACTGTACCAGCTAGTAATAATTTACCTGCACTAGCATCTGTAAAATCAATTTCTCCATTCGTCCCATCAAAAGAACCATTTACATCCACATTACCAGTGCTTATACGAAGAGTACCATCAATGTCTGCAGCGCCTGCCACATCAACATTATATTCATTAGATCTAAATCCACCTGTTGTCACCGTAAGATTTCCAAGTAAGGTCTGGTTTGCGTTCAAATAATAATACTTTGATGAGCTCACGTTAAATGTTAAACTCCCTAAGGAATGACCCTGTAAATCAAGGTATCTATTTTCAACACTAGCAGCCGAAGTATTATCAATAATGGCTAACGTATGATTAGCATTTGAATTTACGGTTGCACTAGCATCAATAGAAATAGAATGATTAGTTGTATTACTATGTTCTCCGTTTATATTTAAGGTTCCTGCAGTAAGATTTAAAGTTCCTCCATCCACATCAAATTTGTGATCTGCATCTCCTTCTCCAGATGAATTATAATTTCTTACATTCACAGTACCACCTGTCTGAGTAAATGTACCTCCAGACATATCAATACAATCAGAGACATTTAATGTTCCACCTGAAATATCTATTATTCCGCTCGTTACATTTAAATCAGCCGTATTATTGGTAGCGTACCCAATATTTACTGTTCCTCCATCTATATCAATTGTCCCGCCGTCAAGTTCATGCAAGGAACTGCTGTTTTTGGATGTATTCAAAGAACCCGAGGTAATTTGTAAAGTTCCCCCATCAACAACTATTTTATCGTCTAAAGTAACAGCCCATCCTGCAATTAAAAAGGTCCCTGTATTTGAAGACTGTAACCATACATAATGTGCACTAATATTTCCATTTACAGTCACATTAGCATCATCAGAAACTTTGATGGCTATTTCTTGATCATTAATGGCATCAATTGTTTGTGTCCCAGATGTGCCCTTGAGTACTAAATACCCATTCGTAGAACTGCTATTAACCAGCGAACCACTTGTTTTTGTTAAATTACCTTTAAGATTAATGTTTTGTCCACCGTTAAAATCCAATTCTCCACCTGTCAAAACTAAGTTTCCATTAATAGATAAATTTCCAGCAGCTGTTTTGGTCCCCGATTGATCAATTTCTAAGTTAGAATAAGTATCCTCTATTACAGATTGTGTACCTCCATCATACTCTACCGTTCCTGAGCTTGTACTTAGTGTTCCTAAACTTGTTACTGTGCTGGCACATTCTAGTCTTCCGTCACCTGTAAATGTGACGGTAGCACCTGTAGCATCAAATGTTCCATCAGCATCATATTTTCCTGTTCCTGCTATGCTTAAAGTACCATTAATATCTGAAGCTCCAGAAGCAGTCAAGGTTTGTCCATCATTTATGGTTAAGGTTTTAGAGGCATCAACGGTGACTGTACCTAAAGTATTAGTAGATGCATCAACGGTGACGTCATGACTTATGGTTATATTTTGACTTGACGTAGGGACAACTTCACCACCCCAAGTAGATACCGAGCTCCAATTTCCTGTTGCATATGATTTTTTACCACACGATCCACAAACAACTCGTATGTTGTCTATCCTTTCACTACTGCCTCCCCAGCCTTTGGTAATTCTGAATGCCAAATCACCTGTTTCAGTGCCATCCGTTGTATAGGTAGCTACCAATTCTTTCCAGGTATTTAGTTGATTTCCAGTTCCGTTATAATTGTTATAAGAAATTTCTTGTACCGTTAAATTATCTCCACTGCCAGAGCCATTTAAAGAAATAATCTGCATTTTGATGGCATTGTTGATGTAAGTGGTCATGGAAATACTCGCGTAAAAATTATAGGTTACTCCTATAGTTGGAGTTAAGACATACTGAATAGTGGAGCTCCCAGTAGGGCTTTCATAATAAACGTCAGATCCATTTGCTCCATTTCCGTTATCAATAACAGTTGTTCCGGTTCCATTGGCTCCCCAACCTTGCAGGCCAGAAGTGTTGGATATCACATCGTATCCGTTGCTGTAGCTTTCAAAATTGTCATACCAAAGAACTTCTTGAGAAGAAAATAAAAGTGGAAAAATGGCAATGGATAAAGTATAAATTAATTTATTCAAAATATTTACTTTGTGTTTTATTTACTTTAAATAAATTACTATATAATAAGTATTTAAATAAAGGTTTTATAATGTAAGTAAATTTCCTGAATTATTCTGATAATGTGTAATTAAAAATTAACGTTAATCATCCATTAATTAACTATAATTTTATCAATTGAAATTATAAATAAGCATTTCAAAAAATGTTGATTAATGTGTGAAAGACAAAAAAAGACTTATTTTACTTTACCAATCGTCTGATCTAAATGGTGATATTGGTAGATTAAATTCATTATATATCAAAGGAATCCCCGGATTATCAGACCAAGCATAACGTATAGCAATTGGATTCTTTACAGCATCCGTATGGGCAGTTAAAACTCCGTTTTTTAAAATCACTTTAGCCCAATGAAATTTTTTATCTTGGCCTGCAACTGCTACATTAGAATGGATGTCACTTCCAGCAAAGTTGAGGTTTGAGTTGGTAAATTTCACTATTGCTTTATTTTCTTTGAAATAAATTTCTTGGACATAAGATGTAAACTTTTTTGGGGAGTTGTCATCATAGGCAATCCTCATAGCTTCTATCGCTAATCTTAAACCAATATCTTTCTTGTTTTTTGGGTGAATATCATATTCTTCTCCAATGTCAATTGATGTAATCATGCCATTATTATTTAACTTAGATACGACTAACTGAGACTCTCTTAACATAGCCCAAGAACTATTATATGGGTTTGGATTTGGTTTTTGAAAGTTCGGTAATTGTACAAATAGAAAAGGTAAATCTTTATTTTTAAAAAGGTCACGCCAATCATTAATCATGTCCAAAAATCTATCTCTGTATACGTAGGCTAAATCTCTTTTTGCATTCGCCTCACCTTGGTACCAAATAACCCCTTTAATTTTTACATCTCTTAATGAAGCAATCATACCATTATATAAGCCTACTGGACGCCAAAAACGGTTTTCTGCTGGCTTTAAAACAGGCATTTCGCACAAGTCTGCATATTGCCAGTCGTCCATAATTTCGATTTTTTTTTGTTTTGATTTTAATTCCAACATATCACCAAACATAAATCCAGCTCTCCAACGGTAATTATAAACTTTTACTTCTAATTTGTTTTTTCCTTTTTTAAGTAGATCAGAAGAGAACCAGTAATCACGATCAACATACCTTAACTTCCTAGTTCCAATGAAGACACCGTTCAAAAAAGTAGAATCAAAATCACCAATTTTACCTAAGTACATGTGGGTATTTGATAGAGAGGAATCATCAATTATAAATTCATTTTTAAACCAATAAACACCAGTTTGGCTGTGAAAAGGTTGTTTCTTGTATTTGTAAGTATGATTAAAAAACTTAGAATTATAAATAGTATCCATCTGAAAAATTTTCTTGTTTGCTATATTAATCCAATCGCGCAAATCACTTTGATTTTTTTTCTCAAGCGAATCCAAAAAACCATCTAATCGTGCTTCGTTTAATCTTTTTGAGACCATTTCATATTTCAAGGCACTCTCCTCGCTCATCCAAGATTCAACTGGACTACCTCCTACTGCAGATATGATTAGACCAATTGGAATATTAAGTTGATTTTGGATTTCTTTTGCGAAAAAATATGCAGCTGCTGAAACATTATAGATTGATTTTGAGTTTATTTTATTCCATTTTGATGGTTTAATATCACTTGCCTCTTCATGAAAATTTAGCTGACTTGGTACCTCTATGTACCGAATTTCATCAATCTTTGAAATCTTGAATTCTTCTGGAAAATTTTTCTGAACGGATTTCATTTTCATATGCATATTAGATTGTCCTGAGCATAACCATACGTCTCCAACTAATAAATCCTCAAGAATTACTTTTTGACTATCACTCTGAATTATCATGTCAAAGGGTCCTCCAGCAAAATAAGGGGCAGTCAGAACTAACCAATTACCTTTATTATCAACGGTAGTTTCATATTCATCACCACGAAACTTGACAGAAACACTTTTTCCAGTTATTCCGCTACCCCAAATTTTTATGGGACAGTTTCTTTGAATTACCATATGACTGGAGAAAATTGTAGCAACTTTGAGACTACAATAGCATTTGTATGCTGGAAAAAGAAACGTAAATAGAATTATGAATCTTTTAATTTGCATAATAATTCAACATGTTATGTAACATTTTATCTGCGACAGGATCTTTGTTAAGAAAATTCAAAATTTTCATTGTGGTTGGAATCAACAATCCTTTACCGTACTTAATTTCCGAAAGGTCTGAGGCGTACCATACATCACCAACACCAATAAAATGACGCTTCATTTTATCCTGATCAGGGAATCTGTCAGTAGAAATTACACCCGATATAATTTTTCCTTCAGGTTTAAAAAATGATTTAGTCGGACCAATATTTTCGAAAACTTCATCCATATGATCATTTTCTGTAATACCTTCAAAAATGGGGTGATCCTTTAGCAAATGCATAGAACTTTGCCATAACCCATTGGTATTGATAATAGCCATATTATATGGAAATTGGGATGCGATCTGTTTCTCTGGTAATTTCCTGGGTTTCCAATCGTTTATCAACTTGCCTCTATAATCTAGGTAAATAACGTTTCCGCCGTTGGTAGCAAATTTTTTAGCGTTGTCTAATTTTAATTTAAAATCATCAGAAAGGTCACCTAATTTACCGACTAATAGCAAGCCTTTTTTATCTAATTGGGAAGTGTAATCTTTTACAACAACTCCCTGACTTAGAAGATAATTTCTTAATCTTTTATCTGATTCTAGAACATAAATATTTCTTTTAGTTTTTACAGATGATTTTACGTAAATATTTATTGGTATTTTTCTTTTGTAAACTAATTTTTTTGTTTGATCAAATATCTTACCAACTAAGTAATATTTCCCATTTAAATTGACTGTTTCAATTTTTAGCTCATTCAACTTATTAACTCCACTTTTAAAATCAACATTAAAATTTTCAGACCAGATTTTATTGTTTTTTACGTCTTCTAACTCTATAGTTAAAGATCCTTTAAATTCATTGAGCTCATTAATAAAAATGGACTGCAAATTTATTTCAGATCCAACATACACATTTCTTGGTTGTGCTCTCATGACTAATATTCTATCTTCATTCGCTTTGGCGGTTTCTGTGAAGACAGCACCCTTTGGATCCCTCCAAATATCGATAATCCCAGCTCCCAAGATCCAATCACCTGCACACAAGGCATGAACACAATATCCAGTTAGCATTGGATTAATACGAGCGCCTTCAATCATTCTCCTATTTAACCTTCCATGAAATTCATGTTGTAACTTTGAAAATGCTGAAATATCTGGATGCTGAATATGGAATCCCGTTTCCTTCAAGGCCATATCATACCCTTTTTGAAGTTCAAAATGATCCCGATAAATAGCAGTTAAAGGATTTCCTCTATCTTTAAATTTTTTGTTGGTGTTTTCAAAATTTGGGATACTTCCGTAACCAATTTCTGATAAAAATATTGGTAATCCAGGTACTACATTATCCCCAGGACCTTTAGATGGAAGTCCTCTTGCCTCTTTCACTGAATCTTCTAAACCAACACCAAGAAAAGCACTAATCCAATTTTCAAATACTTTCCAACCCGGATAGTTATGAATATCATTAAATTTTGTTGGAGAATTTTCATACGGTAAATAAAAATTAGCCCCATCTGCAAAACCACCAGATTCATCCAGTATTACACGTGTTGGATCAATAGTTCTTGCGAGTAATGCCATTGGACGCATCATTTGTTTTAGTGCGGGTTGCCATAGTTCATTAAATAATTCCCATTGGATAATACAGGTTCTATTTCTGTCTCGCATTATGGATTCTCTAACCTCAATTTCAACCATTTCGGGTAATGATGGAGTTGCAATTGGACGATGCATACATTCAACTGCAATACTTCCAACTGTAAGAACCCCCATTTCATCACACAGATCTAACCACATTTTAGGGGGTGGTTTTCTCCATGGTCTGATCATGTTAAATCCTGCATCTATAGCCAATTGTATTTCTTTACGAGCTATTTTGATATCGTTAGGCCAACTTAGTTGTATTGGATAGACTCCTTCAAAAAATGTTCCTTTCAAAAAAAATTCTTTCCCATTTAAATGAAACCTACCATTTTCCATTGTAAACTCTCTAAATCCAAATCGGTGACTCCATTGGTCATTTAAATTTTCATTTTGATATGCACTTATATTTATTGAATATAAATTGGGGGAGCTAGGTTCCCAATTTTTGACATTTTGGAGAATGGTATTTTTAGAAACATAATTCCTCCCTGGAGCTAAAGTGATTTCAAAGTCAAATTCCTTTAATAAATGATTATCACTATCTCGAAAATGAATTACCGTATTTACTGTTTTTTTTGACTCAGTTGTATTTTCCATTTCTAATTCCATTACAACAGAATGATCTTTGTAATTGGGTTTAATAAAAACATCTTGAATTTTAATTTTTCCAAATGATTTTAAAGCTACACTCTGCCATATTCCACCGTTGATTGCCCCTCTCCATGAAGGAACCTCGTATCGGCCTAAACCATCGATTCTTTGATTAGTAAGAATAATAGGAGTAACTACCCGAACAAAAAGTGTATTTGTATCACCTATCTCTATCGTCTCATTTATCCTAAAGCTAAAAGGACTATACCCACCCTTATGCGTTCCTACAACTTCATTATTTAACCAAACTTCTGCGATATAATTTACCGCCTCAAATTGAATTTCAATATTTGTGGACCTCCAATCTTCTTGCACAAAGAAAGATTTTCTGTAAATAGCAACTCCTTCATAGTCCTTTCGATAAGTCTCTAAACAGGAAGGTACGTTAATTTTAACAGGCTCAATTGAATCAAAAATTTGTTTAATATCCTCGATGTTGTGTGAGCCACTTTTGTTAAGAGTATCAAATACCACCTCCCATTCACCGTCAAGAATCTTATAATTTAAGTTATTCGAAAAAGCACCATTTAATAACCATAATAAAGAAAAAGTGAATAAAATTTTAAGATTCAACTGCAAGAATTTAGACTTAAATAAATTTAATTATATTTTGTTATTTTAACGTAATAATTCCTCTTTTAACGTAAAATAATGTTAAAAAGTGGGCTTATAACGCTAAAATCTACTGTGTTGTAAAAGATAAAAAGAAGGTAAATTTGAATGTGAATCTCTAACTACAAATAAAGATGTTATCCTTACAAAAATAACCCTAACTTGATAAACTCAACTAACATAAAATCAATCAGAAAAATTATAATATTAATTGCATTTTTAATTTCATGCATTGGAATTGATGCCCAAACTAAGATAAGTGGAGTTGTTAATGCTGATGATGGATCTTCTTTGCCATTCTGTAATGTCAGAGTGAAAAGTAACAACACTAATGTTGTAGTAACTGATCTTGATGGTTATTTTAACATCGAAGCTAAGAAAACAGATACTTTAGTCTTCTCTTTTGTTGGATTCCAAAATCAGGAATATCCAGTGAAAAAAATCAAAAAAGGCACTTTAAATATAATTCTAAAAGAAAATAGTAAATTACTAGATGATGTTGTTGTAGTTGGTTATGGCACCTTAAAAAGAGAAGATTTAACAGGAGCTATTGGATCAATTAAGTCGAAAGAATTAGAAAAGATAAAATCACTCACTTTTGAAGAACAATTAGCCAATAAAATGGCAGGAGTGCAAGTTGTTGCTTCGGAAGGTGGTCCTGATGCTGGCTTTAAAGTTAAAATTAGAGGAGGCACTTCCTTGAATGCAGCTAGTGATCCTTTGTATGTTTTGGACGGTATTCCCATTTCTGGGACGTCTGAAAATATTGGTGAAGGTAACAGTACTACAAGTCCCCTATCCTCTCTTGATCCTAGTGACATAGAATCCATTGATATACTAAAAGATGCCTCTGCTACTGCAATTTATGGCTCTAGGGGCGCAAATGGGGTTATTATCATCACTACAAAAAAAGGTAAAAAAGGAAGAGATAACATTTCTTTTGAGCACTACACCAGCGTAAGCACAATAAGTAAAACTTTGGATTTATTGTCATTCCAAGAGTTTATTGAGTATCGGAACGATTATGCACCTTGGAGACCAGGCTTAGACGGACAAAATTTATTTTTGGCTACCTCATACAGAAAAATGGATGAATTTGGAAACTATGTTCCTGTGGAACTTGGTGACTCTGGAGTAATAGCAACAGATTGGCAAAAGGAAATTTCAAGACCTGCATTTATAAATCATTACAAATTTCAAATTAATGGAGGCACAGAAAAACACAATTATAATGCAGCATTTACGTATCAAAAAAGACAAGGAATAATAAAAACAACAGAACTTCAAAGAGCAACAGCAGTTTTTAATATGTCCCAAACATTCAATGAAAAATTTAAGTCTGGCTTTCTAATGAATGTTGGATACAGCGATCGATCTGGAATAGTTTCTGCATCTTCAAACAACAATCAAGGTAGATCTGGGTTAATTACAAACACGATGCTTTTTGCCCCTGTGCAGTCGCCAAGACAATGGGAAGGTAATGTTTATGATGAAAACGGGTTAATGATTGCAAATAATAATGGGGACATAAGTAATCCCACTAGGATGTTAGCTGAAAATTTCAATGATGGAGTGAATATACAAGCCTATGCAAACGGATACCTTGAATATAAACCAAATAAAAATGTAAAATTAAAATCTTCACTCAATGGATTTAAAAGAGATTCGGAAAATAGAGCTTGGTTTTCAGACAAAATTGGATGGACAAGAGCTACTATTGGAAGAGCTGTAGTTACTGACAATACCTTTCAAAGTATTAATTGGACAAACAGTATGGACATAACTAAGAATTTTTCTGATAATCACAGAATTATTTCAACCCTCGTTCATGAACAACAGCTCACCGAATTTAAATACAAACAATCTACTGCTACTGGATTTCCTATACCCGGAGTTAATCTGAATAATATGCAATCTGCACAAGTTACCTTACCGAACAGCACCAATGCCAATACAACCACTTTACTTTCATTTTTGGGCAGGTTGCAATACGATGCGTTTCACAAATATCTATTTACAGTAAGTGCAAGAGGAGATGGCTCTTCAAAATTTGCAAAAGGAAACAAGTGGGGGTTTTTTCCTTCTGTAGGTACTGCATGGAAATTCTCTAAGGAAAAGTTTATGCAGAATGTAAATTTTATATCGAATGCTAAACTGAGAGCCAGTTATGGTGTAACAGGTAATAATTCAATACCAAACTTTATTTCCTTAGAACAAGCGGGTGCACAAAATTACGTGGTTGGTGGAAATCAAATTGTAAATGGAGCAACAATTACCAACATAAATAATCCAGATTTAACATGGGAAACAACGACTCAATCAGATATAGGTTTAAGCATTGGTTTTTTTAAAGATCGACTTAACTTAGAGATGGATTATTACATTAAAAATACTAAAGACTTACTTCTGCAAGTACCAGTACCAGCCACTTCTGGATATTCAACAATATGGCAAAACATTGGAGAAGTAGAAAATAAAGGTTTTGAATTTACCACAATAGCTTCTATAGTGGAGAAAAAGAAATTTAATTGGAACTCTAATTTTAATATCTCATTTAATAAAAACAAGGTCCTTAACCTTGGTGATGCAGACCACTTTTTTGTGACTGCTATTGGAGGACAAATTAACAATGATTACATTGTTAAAGTTGGTGAATCCATTGGAGCGATCCACGGAATTGTATATGACGGAGTATATACATTTAATGATTTTGTAGAGTTTGATGGTTTAACTAACGAACAAGCAAGAGATAAAATTTATGCAGATGCAGCTGCAGCCAATAATGGCGAAGGTGCCTTTTGGTATACATTAAATAATTATACTCTAAAAGACGGAGTAGTTAGAAATTCGCTCATTGCAAATAGCGATCAATATAGACCTGGAATGTCAAAATATAAAGATCAAAACGGAGATGGAATAATAAATGACGATGATCGAGTTATTATAGGCAATACACAACCTCTTTTTTTTGGAGGATTATCTAACGTATTAAAATTTGGGAACTTTGATGTATCCACTCAGTTTAGTTTCTCCTACGGAAATGATGTTTACAACAAAAATCTAGCAAAAGGGACGAATACTGCTAACCCATGGAACAATAAATTTGGGATGGTCAGAGAAAGATGGAGCCCAGATAATCCAGACAACACGCTAACCTCCTTTAATGCAGGTGCCAGTGGTCAGTACGCAGGTGCGGCACACTCATATTATATTGAAGACGGATCGTACTTTAGATTAAATAACGCTTCTATTGGATACAGAATACCCGCAAAAAAAATTAAAAAAATGAAAATGCGAAGTATAATCCTTAGAGCTACAATTAATAACGCGTTTATTTTAACTAATTATTCTGGGTGGGACCCTGATGTTAGTGTGGGTAGAAATCAACTAACACCTGGACTTGACACCGATGCATATCCCAGAGCAAGAACGTACACTTTAAGTGTCAAATTCAACTTTTAGATATGACCTATTTTAAATACATAACTCATATTTTTATTGTTTTTTTATTCTTCTTATTTATTTCATGTCAGAAATATCTTGAAGAGAATCCGACTGTTTTCGCATCTCCATCAGAAATTTTAACTAATGAAGCAGGTGCTGAATTATATACCATTGGTAATTATGCTCAAATTAAAGCTATTGCAAGTGACTGGGATGGTTGGCTTCTAATGTGGGGAACCATTGCAGCAGATGAAATTGTAATTCCTAACTGGGGTGCTGATATTAGATCCATTTATTTACACTCTTTTACTACTTCAAATAACGCAATTCTCAATGTATGGACCACATTATATCGCTCCATTAACAGGGTAAATAGTGGCATTCAAAAGATAGGTGCCATGACAACTGATCAAATAGATGAAAACGCCAAAAATAAATTTATAGGAGAACACAAATATTTAAGAGCCATGCTATATTTCTGTTTGGTTTCAAGTTGGGAGAATGTTCCTCTTGTTTTAAATGAGTCTCAGTCAGAAGACATAGGAAATTTTGAAGTTTCTCAATCTTCTTGCAAGGATGTCTATGAAAGTATAATAGAAGATTTATTATATGCCGAATCTGTTCTTTCTGAAGAACAAGGAAATGGTAGAGCTACAAAAGGTGCTGCACAAGCTTTACTAGGAAAAGTATATCTTCAAATGACAGGTCCCCCACTCTACGAAACAGAAAAATTTAGTTTGGCAGCCAATAAGCTATCATTAGTAATTAACAGTGGCATATATGATCTTGTAGCCTATTATCCAGACATTTTTACATTAGATTTTGAACAAAGCAGTGAAATTGTTTTTTCAATTGGTGCAGATGGCCCAGGATTAAATCAAGGGAGTAGAATTGGTACCCTTTTCGGACCTCAGGGACAAACTATTAACGGTGGTGCTGCAGGAAACAATTGGTTTACAAATCTTGAATTAGCAGGACCAGACTCAGGTTTTGGCGGTGTAGATGATAGTTTTTTTAATGGTGGAAGGAATAATTATGCATTTGCACAACCTTATACTGAGGATGATATACGGTCGAGAAATAATATAGCCAAGCATAATGTAAATCAATGTGACTGTTCACCCGAAGAAGGAATGTTCAGCGATATTCACAGAAATCAAGGAAATAAAGCCAGCTGGAAACCATGGAAATGGCATAATATTAAGCCTAGTAATTGGGGAACAGACACACCATTGGATCAACCATATATTAGGTACGCAGATGTGCTCCTTATGTATGCAGAAGCTCTTAATGGATCAGGATCCTTAACACAGGCAGATGCAGATGCCACTATTAATTTGGTAAGATCAAGAGCAAGGGTTTTTCCTAATGAGGTTAAAGCAGATTCAATCGTTCCCAATTTAGTTGTTGGAACTCAAGAATACAATTCTAATGAAATTTTGAGTGAAAGAAGAAAAGAGCTATGTCTTGAGGGATGGAGAAGAAACGATTTGATCCGATTTGGAAAATATTTTGAGGGAATTAATTCATCTCAGTCTACATGGTCAAATTCAGGTAATCCACAAGGACAGTTCTCAGAACACGAAATTAGATGGCCTATTCCTTTTAATGAGATGCAACTTAATTCAAATCTAGTTCAAAACCCAGGATATTAAATTGAAAGAGTTTAATGAGTTTATAAGTGATGTTGAAGTTGCATCTCCTGGAAGAATAAATTTAATTGGCGAACATATTGACTACAACGGAGGTCACGTTCTTCCAGCATCTATTGATAAGAAAATTGTTTTCAAGTTTAGAAAAAGAAATGATCACAAGATTTCTATAAAATCTGGTGCGTATGAAAGCATTTTTATGACTGATTTATTGCATCTTGAAAATAAATCAGTTTCATGGCATAGTTATTTAACTGGAGTTCTTTATTATTTTAAAGAAATATGCCCTGAGAATCTTTCTGGATTTGATTGCATTTTCGTCAGTGAAATTCCTATTGGATCGGGTGTAAGTTCATCGGCCGCACTAGAGTGTGGTTTTGCCAAAGGGTTGAAGGAACTCTTCAATTTAAAAATTAGTGATGAAGAAATCACATTAATTTGCCAAAAAGCAGAGCATAATTTTGTAGGCACTAAATGTGGCATTATGGACCAATATGCTGTCATTAACGGTAAGGCAAATCATTTTTTATTACTAGACTGCCAAACAATAAAGTCTAGTTTAATCCCAGCTAATTTAGACGGATACCAGCTCATTTTACTGAATACAAATGTTTCACATAACCTCTCCACAAGTGAGTACAATAAACGAACTCAAGAATGTAAATCAGCATTAGAAAAAATAAATATTGCATACCCAGAGTACCAATTTCTTTGTGATGTTCCAGCTGAAGTAATAAAGAATTATAAAAATCAACTCCTTGTTAATGAATATAAAAGAGCATTATATGTATCAGAAGAAAATGAAAGAACAATAAAAGCAGCAAAATATTTAATGGAAGGAGAAATTTCTGAACTGGGTAAATTGCTGTACAGTTCACACCAAGGACTCAGAGACTTGTACAAGGTTAGCTGCAAAGAGCTTGATTTTCTTGTAGATTTTACGTTAGGATTAAGACAAGTTGTTGGGGCAAGGATGATGGGTGGTGGATTTGGAGGATGTACAATAAACCTAGTTAATGAAAATTTCGT
>ENA-OSEY01001837-OSEY01001837.1-marine-metagenome-genome-assembly--contig:-NODE-1837-length-14194-cov-5.132535_pt1 | contig 14194 bp, 11 predicted proteins | sample MGYA00248465_ERZ534230 | MGnify/ENA primary metagenome ERZ534230 (study PRJEB26409, sample SAMN06344110) | marine metagenome | isolation source: Sea water from surface | place: Atlantic Ocean:Southern...
ATCAAGCATATCCTCACAAAATTTTAACTAATAGAAGACATGAAATGTCTACTCTAAGAAAATCTAGAGGTCTTTCAGGATTTACAAAGCGAACAGAATCTATTTTTGATCCTTTTGGTGCAGGACATTCATCAACATCGATTTCTGCAGCTCTAGGAATGGCTGTTGCAAGAGATAAACTTGGTAAATCTAACAATGTAATTGCTGTTATTGGTGATGGTGCAATGAGTGCTGGAATGGCATATGAAGCAATTAATAATGCCGGAGCTTTGAAAACTAATTTATTAATTATTTTAAATGATAATGATATGTCTATAGCTCCAGCTGTGGGTGCCTTAAGCAATTATTTATCCAATGTTGTGTCAAGTCGACCGTTCAATAATGTAAGAGAAATTGCTAAACAAATGGTTAATCTTTTTCCTAAAGAAGTTGGTGAAACAGCCAAAAGAGCTGAAAGTCTCGCAAGAAATTTTTTAGGAAATGCGGAAGGTACTATTTTTAGTCAGATGGGTATGAATTATCTAGGTCCAATAGACGGTCATGATGTTAAATCCATGGTTAAAATATTACAAAATCTAAAAAATGGTTCTCAGGATAAACCAATTTTACTTCATGTGGTAACAGAAAAGGGAAGAGGACATCCTTTTTCGAAAGGTTCTCACGAAAAATATCACGCTGTTTCTGAATTTAATGTAATTACTGGTGATTCAGTTAAATCAGCATCTAACGCACCTACTTATACTAACGTTTTTGCAGAAACTTTGTGTAAAATTGCCGAAAAAGATAAAAAAGTTTTAGCCATAACTGCTGCCATGCCTTCAGGAACCGGATTAAATAAGTTTGCAGAAAAATTTCAAGATAGGTTTTATGATGTTGGAATTGCAGAACAACATGCTGTAACTTTTGCCGCTGGAATGGCATCAGAGGGTTTAAAACCATTTGTAGCTATTTATTCAACTTTTTTACAAAGAGCCTATGATCAAGTAGTTCATGATGTTGTAATACAAAATTTGCCTGTAAGATTTATGCTTGATAGAGCTGGATATGTAGGAGCTGATGGAGCAACTCATGCAGGGTCATTTGATTTAGCATACCTCTGTTGTTTACCAAATGTAGTAGTTATGGCACCTAGTGACGAAGCAGAGTTAGCAAAAATGGTTATGACTGCTTCGAAACACAGTGATGGTCCAATTTTTTGTAGATACCCAAGAGGTGAAGGAGAAGGTGTTGATATTACCGATATTGTACAAGATGTTAAAATTGGTAAAGGTAGAATCATCAAAAGAGGAAAAGATTTAGCAATTCTTGCTTTAGGTACAAGAGTAGGTTCTGCATTGAAAGTTGCTGATCATCTATTACAATATAATTTAAATATAACTGTCGCTGATGCACGTTTTGCAAAACCAATTGATACGCAATTAGTTGAAAAATTATGGAACGAACATCAAAAACTTATAATTATAGAGGAAGGTTCTGCAGGAGGATTTAGTTCTCATTGTTTACATTTCTTATCATCTAAGGATCTTCTTAATAAGCATGATAAAGAAATTAAATGCTTAACAATGCCAGATAACTTTCAAGATCACGCTTCTCAAAAAGAGCAACTTGCAAAAGCAGGTTTGGACACAGATGGGTTGATGAAGGTTGTTTCTAAAATGATACCTTTGTCGAATGTAAAAAATAAATCTATTACTAACTAAACTTTAAAAATATTTTAGGACCTTTAAAATAAGTAAAGAACGAATAGATAAACTTATGGTTTTAAAAGGCTTTGTTAAAAGTAGAGAGCAAGCTAATTCTATTCTTATGACTGGAAATGTGTTCGTTGATAATAAGCGTGTTGAAAAACCTGGACAACAAGTATCACAAAATTCAAAAATTGAAATAAAAGGTAAAACATATCCATGGGTGTCTAGGGGAGGTGTTAAATTAAATAAAGCTATATTAGAATTTAATTTAGACTGTAATTCTATTATAGCACTTGATATTGGAGCAAGTACAGGCGGTTTTACGGATGTTTTGTTAGCAAACGGAGCTAGTAAAATTTATGCAGTAGATGTTGGATATGGGCAATTAGACTGGAAATTGAGACAAGATGAAAGAGTTATAGTTAAAGAAAAAACAAATGCCAGATATTTAACAGATAAAATTATTCAAGATCCTTTGGATGCTTTGGTTTGTGATGCATCTTTTATATCTTTGAAGAAAGTTTTACCTCCAGGACTTAGGCTTCTAAAATCTCATGGATGGTTAGTAGCTTTAATTAAACCCCAATTTGAAGTAGGGAAAGGTCTTGTTGGGAAGGGTGGTGTAGTTAGAGATCCTAAACTACATGAGTTAGTTATTAATGATATAACAAAATGGATAGAGCTTGAAATTAATATGAATATTTTAGGAGTTATTGAAAGCCCTATTTTAGGCCCTAGTGGAAATAAGGAATTTTTAATTGTAGCTAAAAAAATTTAATTCATTAAACGTTTTATTCAATCTTCCCAATTTGACTTTCATGCTCTAACAATTGATCTAAAATAGTTATTGCCATCATAGCTTCAGCTACTGGAACAGCCCTAATACCAACACAAGGATCGTGCCTACCTTTTGTTTTGATCTTGATAGGTTCATTTTGTAAATTTATAGAGTTTTTTTCTGTTAAAATAGAGCTTGTTGGTTTAACAATGAATTTAGCTACTATAGGCTGGCCAGAAGAAATTCCGCCTAATATTCCTCCAGAGTGATTAGATCCGAAATAATAATCTCCTTTATTGTCAGGATAAATTTCATCATTGGCTTCACTACCTGTTAAAGACGCTAAATCAAAACCCGAACCAATCTCTACCCCTTTTACTGCATTTATACTCATTAATGCTTCTGCAATCTGACTATCTAATTTTTTATAAATTGGACTTCCTAATCCTCTGGGCACATTTTCAGCAACAACTTCAATTATTGCACCAGCGCTATTCCCGTTCTTCCTAATATTGTCCAACCAAATTTCCCATTCTTTAGCTGCTTTTGGATCTCCACAAAAAAAAGGGTTATTGTTAACTTCATTCCAATCAAAATTTTCACGATTAATCTTATTTGGCCCTAATTGGATTACACTAGCTCTAATTTTTATAGATTTTTTTAACTTATTTTCTAATACCTTAAACGCAATTGCGCCTGCCGCAACTCTTACAGCTGTTTCCCTTGCGCTTGATCTGCCTCCTCCTCTATAATCTCTAATTCCATATTTGTTTTGATATGTAATGTCAGCATGTCCTGGTCTAAATTGAGTAGAAATTTCAGAATAATCTTTACTTCTTTGATCTTCATTTTTTATGTGAAGCGCAATTGGATGACCTGTAGTTTTCCCCTCAAAAGTGCCAGAGAGAATCTCTACAATATCGTTTTCTTTTCTTTGTGTAACAAATTTGGACTGGCCAGGTTTTCTTCTATCCAAGTAAACTTGAATGTCTTTTTCATTTATAGGAATTAGGGGAGGTACTCCATCTACTATACATCCAATTGCTTTACCATGACTTTCGCCAAAGCTTGTAAATTTAAAAATATTTCCAAAAGAGTTACTCGCCATTTAAATTCTTTCAATTAGAGGATTTTAGTAATTTAAATTTCTTTTTTTTCTGGAGACATATCTGGTGCATCAATAGCTTTCATACCTACGACATGATAACCACAATCAACATGATGAGTCTCACCAGTTACCCCAGTTGACAGATCAGATAAAAGATAAACACCACATCCACCAACATCATCTAATGTAACATTTCTGCGAAGCGGAGAATTATATTGGTTCCATTTAAGAATATATCTGAAGTCACCTATACCACTAGCGGCAAGAGTTTTTATAGGGCCTGCTGACAAACTGTTAACTCTAATTTTGCTGTCTCCTAGATCTGCAGCTAAATATCTTACTGAAGATTCAAGTGCAGCCTTAGCAACACCCATCACATTATAATGAGGCATTACTTTTTCTGCTCCATAATATGTAAGGGTAATCATAGATCCACCATCTGGCATCATTGCCGCAGCTCTTTGAGCAACTGCAGTAAATGAATACACAGATATATCCATTGTTTTATAAAAATTTTCTCTTGTTGTATCTACATACTCACCTTTTAATTCTTCTTTATCTGAGTATGCAATTGCATGAACTAAAAAATCTATACTATTCCATTTTTCTTTGAGCAAATTGAATGTTTTGTCAATCGCTTCATCGCTTGAAACATCACATGGTATAACAATATCAGAACCAACTGATTCAGCAAGTGGAGCAACCCTTTTCTGCAATGCTTCACCTTGGTATGTAAATGCTATTTCTGCACCCTGTTTTGCAATTGCATCAGCTATACCCCAGGCAATAGATCTATCATTGGCAACTCCCATAACAATGCCACGTTTGCCATGCATGATCCCTTTACTGTGGTTTTCTTGTTTCATTATTTAGTTTTCCTAGTCTAAAAATCACAATTTAAAATTAAAACGATATAATCAATTATCATTATATAATTAATTATATCATTTTAAAATATTTAACTATTATTAATTAGAAATTTAATTAAGAGAATAGCTTACTTTTTTCGTTAAAGTAATTAAATCGCCAGGGTTATAAGATCTGTTACTATTCAAAGTTATGGTTTCTCCATCTACATCTATAATTAATCTATATCCACTAATTTGTTCTGTAGTTTCAGTGTGAATAACCTTTTGGACGCGACAGACTTCTTTTTCAACAAAATTTTGGTTTGCTTCTGCTTTCTCATTTCTAACAACTTCAGATCCAATCAAGGCTCCTAAAGCTGTAGCACCAGATTTACCTCCACCTTCACCAAGTCTGTTACCAATAGCACCACCGATTAAAGCTCCAATAAAGTTATCTGCACCAAACTTATTGGCATCTTGATTTACTGGTACTCTTTGAATTGAGCATCTTTTCTCATTTCTTGGTACTTTCTGTGTAGAATATGTTTTAAGTACTTCAACTGAAGAAATAGAACCTGTTACTTGATAAAAATTTGTTTTTGAGTAAGCGTTACTTGTAAGTAATAGTAGAGATCCAAATAATAAAAAATTTTTAAGCATTAATACCTCATGTTAATCTTTTAAATTCATTTAAAAAGTATATATCTATAAAATATGGCAAAATTAGTACTAAATAATAAAATAATAATATGGAGATCATAGTTGGAATTAGAAAAAATTGTAGATCCAATACAATTATTTAAAAAATGGTTAACTGAAGCTGAAAAAAAAGAAATTAGAGATCCTAACGCGATGCAATTAGCTACAGTGTCAAAAGACGGAATGCCCTCAGTTAGAACAGTATTGTTAAAGGACATTATTGATGGGGATTTTGTTTTTTATACCAACTATGAAAGTCGTAAATCTAAAGAGATTATTCAAACGGGAAAAGGAGCTTTATGCTTTTATTGGAAAAGTTTAAATCGTCAAGTAAGGTTGGTTGGTAATCTTGAAAAAGTTTCCGATGAAGTGTCTGATAAATATTATCAATCTCGTTCAAAAGGCAGTCGAATTGGCGCTTGGGCCTCAAAACAATCAAGAGAATTAGAATCTAGAGAGCTCTTGATGCAACAAGTAAAATCATTTGAAGAAAAATATAATGATAATGATATTCCTCGTCCAAGTTTTTGGGGTGGCTTTGGATTAAAACCAGAAGAGTTTGAATTTTGGGAAGATGGTGATTTTAGGTTACATGATAGATTTATTTTAAAACCTACTAACGTAAAAAATGAATGGATTGCTAAACGTCATTACCCGTAATTTTTTTTCTATTTTTTATTTCTATTAGGCTCATTATTATAAAAATTACATAAAAAATAATTAGTAACCCTAAAAATAAACCAAAACCTGCTTGATAAGCCTTTATTGAGTATCCACTCTGCTTTCCTGGCTCAACTATTTGCATAATAAAACCAATTGCATATTGAGCTATAAAAGCCATTAAAAAACATATCAAATTTATAGCTGTCGACGCACGAGCAGCATAGCTGTTAGGAAAATGTTGGCTAAGTCCAGCATAAGCTAATGTGGCTGCTAATGATGTTATGCTTAAGATAACCCATGGCCATATTGCTTTTGGCATTAATCCAAAAGTAATGATAGTAAATGGAATTATAAACACTAGTAAAGCGCCTCCCATAACACCAACAGGAGATATGTTAAATTTTCTTAAGTAGTCTGTGATTATTCCTAAAGATGTTGTTCCAATGGTCATCATTATTGTTGAAATAAAGAGAATATTAGCAATTTCAATTTTATTAAACTTACCAATATCAGCTAGCCAAGGACCTGCCCACAGTCCTAATATAGCTAGACCAGTACCTCCTGCAATTCCAGATAACGGACCAATTCTCCAAAAAGCATAGCTTGTATAAATTTCTTTTAATACTTTCAAAATAGGTAATGTTTTTTCATTATTGGCACTTTCTTTTTTTTCTGGAACTATAAAGAATATTAGAAATCCAATAAAAATTGTAATTATTCCAAGAAATAAATAAACTCCTCTCCAATCAGTTATTTGCATAGCCATTTCCAACGGTGTTGATGCCACAATTGCACCTAATCCACCTGCTGACATAAATAGACCTATTAAAAGTGGAAGTCTTTCTTTAGGAAACCAAACTGCAAAAGCTTTAAATGCTCCCATTAAAGCACCAGAAACACCTAGTCCAATTAATCCACGAGCTATAACTAGTGACCAAACATTATTTCCAAAGCTAAATAATATAGCTCCTGTTGCAGCAACTAAAAATAGAATACTTTGAACTCTTCTAGCACCAAACTTATCAAGTAATACTCCCAAAGGTAACTGAAACAAACCAAATGTTAAAAAATATGCAGATGTAATTAAGCCTAGTTGTTCAGCATTTAGATTTAAGTCATTGCTTAAATACGGGGCAAGAACGGCGTTGGTTGAGCGATAAAGATAAGATAAAAAATACCCACAAGCGAAGGGTAAAAAAATAAACATAAATTTTTGTAAGTTGTTCTCAGGAAGAATATTTATTCGTTTCATATTCACCAAACTCCAAAAAATTGTTGTTGAAAAGACTGATTTGTAGATTTTAATATTAAGTTTCAACAAATTAGCACATTAACTACTTATACGATAGCTCAATGATTAGAAAGTTGACCTTTTGTTTTAAGAGTATTTATAATAATTCTAAGGAGAGCCACATGAAAGTATCAAATGAAATTATTAATATTTGTCCTGAAATAAAAAAGTGGAGGCATGAGTTGCATGCTCATCCAGAGCTTGGCTATGAAGAGGAGTGGACATCTAATTTTGTTGCAAAGAAACTCGAATCTTTTGGCCTGGAGATTCATAGAGGAATGGCTAAAACAGGTGTTGTTGGAGTTTTAAAGGGAGCCAATGCTAGTCTTGGTGGCGGAGGAAACAAAGCTATTGGATTAAGAGCTGATATGGACGCCTTGCCAATGACTGAAGAAAATGATTTTTCTTATAAATCAAAGTTTGATGGTCGTATGCATGCATGTGGTCATGATGGTCATACAGCCATGCTACTTGGAGCAGCTAAATTATTATCTTCGAAAAAGGATTTTGATGGAACTGTGTATTTTATATTCCAACCTGCAGAAGAAGGTGGAGGTGGAGGACTTGCCATGATAGAGGATGGCTTATTTCAACAATTTCCTATGGATAGTGTTTGGGGTATGCACAATTGGCCAGGTATGAGTGAAGGAAGTGTTGCTGTTCATAAAGGATCTGTTATGGCAGCGGCAGACAAATTTGAAGTTACTATAAATGGAAACGGCGGTCATGCCGCAATGCCTCAAGCAACAAATGATCCAGTCTTAGCTGTTACTGCCATCATTCAGGCTGTGCAACAGATAGTTTCTCGAAGACAGAATCCTCTTGATGCAGTTGTGATTTCTGTAACTCAAATTAATGCAGGTTCTGGATTTAACATTATACCCCAAACAGCAAATTTTATTGGTACTATTAGAACTGTTAACCCAGATACTAGAATAAGTGTTCATAAACAATTTACAGAAATTTGTGAGGCTACAGCAATAGCTTATGGTTGTTCAGCTAATGTATCTGTTATTAAAGGTTATCCTGTAACAATAAATGACATTGAATCTAGTGAAAAAGCAATTGAAGTTTTATCAAATTTATTTGGTAAAGACTCAGTTAAAACTAATATGGCCCCTTCTATGGGCGCTGAAGATTTCGCTTATATGTTAGAAAAAATACCTGGATCATATATATGGTTGGGAGCAGGTGAAGGAAAGTCAGGTTGTATGCTACATAATAGTAAGTATGATTTTAATGACGATATTTTACCTTTAGGTATTGCATATTGGGAAAAATTAGTTAAATCAGAAATGCCTCTTAGATAATATTGATAGACTTGTCTTGAATTTACTAATATATATGTATTTATGAAAAATACTTTATTTCTAATTATTCTAGCTATTTTTACTGTGATATTAATAACAATATTTGCAATTAATTTATGGTTACAAATGTCAGACGTTACAATTAGTCATAATGGGAAAATGGCAATTTTTGTTGGTGCTTTTTTTACTATTTTATTGGGTTCTGGTTTAATGTCTTTAGCTTATTTTTCATCCAAAAATGGTTTTGATGACCAAGTAGATCATAACTTAGATAGTTTGCTTGAAAAGCTGAAAGATCGCTAATATTCCAATAGATTTTAAACTCTTTTATTTATCTTTTTGATATAATTATTATTTAATTTTACTTTTAATAGTTGACTTTTTCTTATATTTATACGAGAACAAAACATGAACAAAATATTTGGAATGAAATAATGATTAATTTAAATTTAGAAGAAACCAAAAGAATTCTAGCTCAAAATGGACACTATAAACTGTCAGACAAATTAGAAGTATTTAGACCATGTTTAAATCGTCCTCAAACTTTTCCTCTTTATAGTTCTAAAGTCTCAGCGGGTTTTCCTTCTCCTGCAGATGATAACTTAGAAAGAAGTTTAGATTTAAATAGCTATCTAATCAAACGTCCTGCTGCAACGTTTTTTGTTCGCGTTAATGGTGACTCAATGATTAACGCTGGTATAAATGATAACGATATCTTAGTTGTTGACAGGAGTATTAAGCCTGCACACGGAAAAGTGATTATAGCTGTTTTAGACGGACAAATGACTGTTAAAAGATTATACAAGCGGTCTGGAAAAATAATATTGATGCCAGAAAATGATTTGTATAAGCCAATTGAAATTGAAGACCATATGAACATGGAAATTTGGGGTGTAGTAACTAGTTCGGTTCACTTTTTGTGATATGTATGGACTAGTTGACTGTAACAATTTTTATGTTTCCTGCGAAAGAGTTTTTAATCCCTTATTGAAGAACAAGCCAGTTATAGTATTATCCAATAATGATGGGTGTATTATTGCTAGATCTAATGAAGCAAAATCTTTGGGCATACCTATGGGAGCCCCATTACATTTATACAAAACATTAATAAAGAAGAATAAAATATTCACATATTCCTCAAATTATACTTTATATGGGGATATGTCTTCTCGGGTAATGAGCTCATTAAATTATTTTGTACCTGATATGGAAATATACTCTATTGATGAAGCGTTTCTTGACTTAAGAAAACTCAATATAGAAACTATTTCAGAAGAAATGTTTAAAATTAGACAATTTATTTATCAGTGGACTGGTATACCTGTTTCGATCGGAGTAGGCCCTACTAAAACATTAGCAAAATTAGCAAATAAAATGGCTAAGAAACATTCATCTAACGGCGTTTATGTTTTAACTATATCTGATCATTTAAGAAGTATACTAAGTAATATTCAATTAGAAGATATTTGGGGCATCTCTAAAGGATGGGCAAATCGTTTAAAATCAATAGGAATTAATAATCCATTTGATTTACAGCAATCAGATCCTCGTCAGATCAGAAAATTAGTATCAGTTGTTGGTGAACGTATGGTTTATGAATTAAGAGGAAATTCTTGCCTTGCTCTAGAGAATATAGTGGATAAAAAATCTATTACAGTTTCCAGATCTTTTGGCAATATGATTAACGATAAATATAATCTCAAACAAGCATTGGCAAATCATGTGGCAAGAGCAGCAGAGAAGCTTAGAAGTCAAGATAGCTTATGTGGAGAGATTTGTGTTTTTATTAATACCAATCGTTTTAGAAAGAAGGATTTGCAATATAATAATAGTGTAATATTACCCTTTGATGATTTAACAGATAATACAAATATCATAATGAAAAAAGCATTTAAGGTATTAGATAGACTTTATCGTCCAAATTATAATTATAAAAAAATTGGAGTAATATTACTTGATTTAAAACAAAGAAAAAAAGACGTTAAAAATAAAGATTATGTTATTCAGGATAACTTGTTTACATATGACAAAAATTATAAAAATATTGCTGATGCATCTGATATCTGTATGGAAATATTAGATGATATAAATACTAAAATGGGGAAAATGACATTATTTTATGGTTCTCAAGGGATAGTAAAACACTCAGGAAGAAAGAAAATAGAAAATGATAAATGGAGAATGCGATCTTTTTATAGATCTCCTTTTTACACTACAAATTGGGCTGACATATTAAAAGTATCCTAGAGAAGTATTTCTACTAGGATTTATTATTTGAAGGTAGTGGAATACAACTCAGACCAGAAGTCCAAAGTTCTGCACAAACTGAACGTGCTTGATTTTCAGCTAGTTCGATAAAACGAACTCTCCATAAGTACTCTAAATTATTATTTGCGTTATTAGTTTTAGTTATTTTACTTAATGAAGCAGGTAAATTACCAAGTTGTTCTGGAACAATATTTCTGGCGTTACGAGCTGCTTTATGAGCATTTAATCTATTCTTAAAAGCACCAATTTGTACAAACCAATCATCTTGAACGTTTTCAGAGTATAAAGTTTTGGTAGTTTTAGGAGGTATTTTAAAACTTTTAACATTTCTTTCTGCAATAACAATTTTAGGTCGAACTTTAGGTAATTCTGAAGGTTTTGCTGTTCTAACAAGCGGTTTAGAAGGGTTGGTTTTAAAGTATTTATTTAGTAAATTGATCATATGTTTATCACGTGATCTTGCCTTTTTCCCACCAAAAACAACGCCAATAATTCTTTGACCATTTCTTTCAACAGAAGCGACAAGATTAAACCCAGAGGCGCTCGTATAACCAGTTTTAATACCATCTGTTCCAGAGTAGTTACTTAGCAGATTATTATGATTGGTATATTTAATCCCTTTGTAAACAAAAGATTTAGTTTTGAATAATTTAAAAAAATTAGGGTGATTTTTTCTAATAGCCATTCCTAAAATAGCCATATCTCTAGCTGTAGATAATTGACCCCTATTAGGTAACCCTGAAGCATTTTTAAAGATTGTACGTGTCATACCCAATTTTTTAGCTTTCCTTGTCATTAATCTAGCAAAATTTCTTTCTGATTTTCCAAGGTTTTCAGCTACAACTGTTGCTACATCATTAGCTGATTTGGTTATTAAAGCTAAAATAGCATTTTTAACTGTAATACTAGAACCAGCAGAAAGATTTAATTTAGATGGTGGTTGTCTAGCTGCACGTTTAGAAATTTTGAACTTAGTATTCATAGAAATTTTTTTGTTTTTTAAAGCATCAAATACCATATACAAAGTCATAATTTTTGTTAAAGAGGCAGGATAGTTTCGTGTATCTGCATTAGTATTATGATAAATACGTTTAGTATTTTCATTTATAATAAAAGAGGCGTATTTAGCTTTAGCAGATGAAGCAATGGCGATAAAAAATAAAATAAATATAGAATTGAAAATTAATTTTATTAAACGCATTGAATAGTTGTTTTGAAATAAAAAGAATTTCTGATAATTTAACATTTTAGTACAATTTTTAAGCAATTTTTTTATCCAAAAAAATTAATTTAAAGATCTCTATTAGCATAAAAGTTAAAGAAATTATAATCTAAAGATTAAAATAAACACATCATTTAGATTATTTTTCTAACAAAACACTACATTTAGTATAGAATACAAGCAATAATTATGAAAGAGTGTATTAAAAAAATTAACTTAAACTTGTCGAACCTATCTGTCGTTCTTATATTATTAGATGAATTATATTAAAATAAGGAATACTCAAAAAGTTGTTTAATAATACAAAATATAAAAGTGCTGAAGATCTTGTTTTAAGAATTATACCATCAATTACTATGGGTGAAGATAAAGATAGTAAGGATGATGTTGAAGGAAACGTAAAACTAGCAGTAAAGCCAAAAACAAAGACTCCACCGCTCTATAGAGTATTAATGATGAATGATGATTATACCCCAATGGAATTTGTTATTGAAGTGCTTGAAAAATTTTTTCAGAAAAATAGAGAAGAGGCAACACAAATAATGCTACATGTTCATCAACGTGGCGTTGGTGTATGTGGGATTTATGCATATGATTTAGCAGAAACCAAAGCGATGCAAGTAATGAACTATGCTCGTAAATATGAGCATCCTTTACAAGTGCAATTAGAAAAGGAATAAAAATGTTATCTAAATCTTTAGAAGAAACACTTAGACGAGCAATGACAAATGCTTCTTCATTAAAGCATGAGTTTGCAACATTAGAGCATTTGCTTTCTGCTTTGTTAAAAGATCAAGATGCTATTGAAGTCTTAAAAGCATGTTCAGTGAATGTAAAAATATTAGAAGAAGACATAGACAGATATTTAAAAGAAGAATTGAAAGCAATTGTTACATCCGATAAAGAAGCAGATACACAGCCAACAGCAGGCTTTCAAAGAGTTGTTCAAAGAGCTGTAATACATACCCAATCCTCAGGAAGAAGCGAAGCAACAGGAGCAAATATTTTAGTAGCTATGTTTTCTGAAAGAGATTGCTATGCAGTTTATCTACTTCAGAAACAGGATATGAAACGTCTTGATGCAGTAAGTTTCATAAGTCATGGTTTGGCGAAAGATCCTAACTATTCAAAATCTACTACACCATCTGGAGCTGACAATGACATTGAAGATGCCGATAATAAAAAATCTGAAAAAGCTCTAGATAAATATGCAGTAAATCTAAATGAGAAAGCAGCTGAGGGCAAAGTTGATCCTTTAATAGGCAGGCAATCTGAGCTAGATAGAACTATTCAGGTTTTATGCAGAAGAACAAAGAATAATCCTTTATTAGTAGGTGACCCTGGTGTAGGAAAAACTGCAATAGCAGAAGGTCTAGCCGATAAAGTTGTAAATGGCAATGTTCCTGAAGTTTTATTAAATTCAGAAATTTATGCATTAGACATGGGTGCTTTGTTAGCAGGTACAAGGTACAGAGGTGATTTTGAAGAACGTTTGAAGGCTGTAATGAAAGAGATTGAAAAGAATGAAAATGCAATACTATTTATTGATGAAATTCACACTATAATAGGAGCAGGAGCGACTAGTGGTGGAGCCATGGATGCATCTAATTTATTAAAACCAGCACTTCAAAATGGGACATTAAAATGCATAGGTTCAACAACCTATAAAGAATATAGAGGCTATTTTGATAAAGATAGAGCCTTAGTAAGGCGTTTTCAAAAAATTGACGTTTCAGAGCCAAATGTTGAAGATACTGTAAAAATTTTAATGGGTTTGAAATCACGTTATGAAAAACATCATAACTTAAAATTTACAAATAATGCTATTAAAACTGCTGTTGAGCTATCTGCTAGATATATAAATGATAGAAAGTTACCTGACAAAGCTATTGACGTAATTGATGAGACTGCTGCAGCTCAAATGTTAAAAAACAAATCAAAAAGAAAGAAAATTATTGGTAAAGCTGAGATTGAAGAGACTATTGCATTAATTGCAAGGATACCACCTAGAAATGTTTCTACAGACGATAGAAAAGCGCTTTCGAAGTTAGAAGACGATTTAAAAAGAATGGTTTATGGACAGGACAAAGCAGTGTCTGAGTTAGTATCAAGTATAAAATTATCTAGAGCTGGTTTAAGGGAAGGTGAAAAACCAGTAGGCTGTTACTTATTCTCTGGCCCAACAGGTGTTGGGAAAACTGAAGTTGCAAAACAATTAGCTGAAGCTACTGGGGTCAAACTCATAAGGTTCGATATGTCAGAATATATGGAAAGACATACTGTCTCTAGACTAATTGGAGCTCCTCCAGGGTATGTTGG
>ENA-OSEY01001839-OSEY01001839.1-marine-metagenome-genome-assembly--contig:-NODE-1839-length-14191-cov-2.611308_pt1 | contig 14191 bp, 14 predicted proteins | sample MGYA00248465_ERZ534230 | MGnify/ENA primary metagenome ERZ534230 (study PRJEB26409, sample SAMN06344110) | marine metagenome | isolation source: Sea water from surface | place: Atlantic Ocean:Southern...
TTGGGTCTAATCCGAGAAGGAGAAGGTGTTGCAGCCCAAGTTCTTACTAAACTCGGAGCAGATCTATCTCGTGTAAGGCAGCAAGTCATCCAACTACTCTCTGGCTACTCAGGCTCAGGTGAGCAAGAAGGTGAAGGTGGTCGTAAGGGCGAGAGAGCATCAGCGGGAACTGGAGGAAGAGGCGGAGATTCGAGTTCCTCAATGGTTCTAGATCAATTTGGCAGAAACCTAACCCAGCTCGCAAAAGAAGGAAAAGTTGACCCCGTTATCGGAAGGTCTCGTGAAGCTGAACGAGTTATGCAAGTTCTTAGTAGAAGAACCAAGAACAATCCAGTCCTCGTCGGAGAACCCGGTGTAGGGAAAACAGCTATTGTTGAAGGTTTAGCACGGTCCATTGCCACAAATGATGTTCCTGAACCCCTCCGAGGAAAACAGCTTTACACGCTTGACTTAGGTGCTCTAGTAGCAGGGTCACGCTACAGAGGCGATTTCGAAGAGCGACTTAAGAAAGTCCTGAAAGAAATAAAAACACGCGGAGATATCATCCTATTCATTGATGAATTACACACACTTGTCGGAGCGGGTGCTGCTGAAGGAGCTATTGATGCCGCTTCAATTCTTAAACCTATGCTTGCCCGTGGGGAGCTTCAGACCATAGGAGCCACAACACTTGATGAGTACAGGAAACACCTTGAAAAAGATGCGGCACTTGAAAGACGGTTCCAAAAAATTATTGTTGATGAGCCCTCAGTATCACACACAATAGAAATACTGAAAGGACTCAGGGACCGGTACGAGGAGCACCACAAGGTAACTATCACAGATCAGGCATTAGTTGCTGCTGCGAACCTCGCTGATAGATACATATCAGACCGCCACCTTCCAGATAAAGCAATTGATCTAATCGACGAAGCTGGCTCAAGGCTACGGTTGAAAAGAATGGAAACACCTCCAGATTTCAAAGAGATTGAGAATGAATTAGCTATTGTCACAAGCGATAAAAAAGCTGCCGTTGAATCACAAGACTTTGAAGAAGCTGGTCGACTTCGAGACAAAGAAAAGGAACTCATAGGCAAAAAAGAAACAATGGAAGCTGACATGAAAGATTCCGGAATTGATTTCTTTGATGAAGTTGACGAAGAAGCAATAGCTGAAGTTCTGTCAGTCTGGACAGGAATTCCCGTCTATAAACTAACTGAAGAAGAAACAGCGAAACTTTTGCGTATGGAAGATGAGCTGCATAAACGTGTGATTGGGCAAGAAGACAGCATAAAGGCTGTAAGCCAAGCAATCAGACGAACTAGAGCGGGGTTAAAAGACCCTAAGCGACCATCAGGGTCGTTTATATTCCTAGGGCCATCAGGAGTCGGAAAAACAGAGCTAGCAAAGACTCTGGCCGAGTTCCTGTTCGGCGATGAACAGTCACTCATCAGCCTAGATATGTCTGAATATATGGAAAAGCACACCGTTAGTCGTTTGATGGGCTCACCCCCAGGATACGTGGGTTATGAAGAGGGTGGACAACTAACCGAAGCAGTAAGAAGGAAACCATTTTCGGTAGTGCTCTTTGATGAGATTGAAAAGGCACATCCAGATGTGTTTAATGCTCTCCTCCAGATACTGGAAGAGGGACGGTTAACTGACAGTCAAGGCCGTTCTGTTGATTTCCGAAATACGGTACTCATCATGACATCAAATCTCGGTACACGAGATTTGCGGAAAGCTAATCTTGGTTTCACTGCTAATGATGAGTCTGTTTCCTATCAGAAGATGAAAGAAAAAGTCACGGAATCGCTTAAAAATCACTTCAGGCCTGAATTCTTGAATCGTGTAGACGAGACCATCGTATTCCACGAGTTAACAAAGGCTGAAGTAACCCAGATAGTAGATTTGATGGTTGCCCGACTCAAAGAACAGATTGAAATGCAGGGAATGGGATTAGAGGTCACTGTCGAAGCAAAGCACTATCTTGCTGATAGAGGCTACGATCCTGAACTGGGAGCAAGACCGCTTCGAAGGGCTATACAGCGGCTCGTTGAGGACCCACTATCGGAAAGACTGCTCTTGAAGGAATTCACTGCAGGCCAGATAATCGTTGTTGATGTAGACGATGAAATAGGTGATGAAACTGACAGTAAGATTGTGTTCAAAGCTGTAGAAGGTTTTGAGCCACCATCAGTGGAAGAATTTATTACAGCTGAATAGTCGGCATGCGCAAGCGTACACCTTTGTTGGCGGTACGATGCAATTGTGCAAATTAAAACGAAATCGTTAGCGCTATTATCACTGGCTTCACTGCTGTTAATTTCTGCTTGCACAATTCAATTGCGAGTTAAAATAGACCTAGCCGAAGATGGATCTGGGCAAATAACTGCAGGTATAGGACTTGATGAACAGGCTAGAAATCAGCCTGCTTTCCAAAACATCGAAGAGGCCTTGCGAATAAGCGACCTTATTGAAGCTGGTTGGGAGTTTGAAAGTGCTGGGCTTGGCTCCGATGGGAGAGAGTGGTTTGAGTCAACAAAATCATTTGCCGACCCTGACGATTTACAAAAGGTATTAAACGAACTGACAAATTCTCCTGAAGCTTTCAAAGATTGGGAATTTTCTTCAGAGATAACAAGCAAAACCCGAGACTTCGTAATTTCCGGTGTCGTTGACCTGACAGATGGCCTCAATTTATTTACCGATGAATCTCTAAATAAGTTATTAGACGAGCCTCCGTTAGGTATAGCAATAGAGACCATTGAAGAATCATTAGGAACTTCAATAAACGAAACTATCTCATTACAGGTGATTGTAAATCTTCCAGATCAAAGCAATGAAGAGATAATTGATATTCCTTTAGGAGAAGAAAGAGTCGTTGAAGTAACAGGCAACAGTGAACATAGAGTCGCTCAGATCCTTGATTGGGTAGTTCTAGCAGTATTAGCACTTCTAGCCTTATCCATAATCCTTGCAATTCTCAATTGGTATTTGGACAAGAGGTATGAGCAACGGCAATTACAACGTCGTCCATCTCCTATCGCACAGCAGATTCCAGGAAACGAAATCTCTTTCCTTCAACAACCCTCAACTCAAACGGAGCGTCTGCAACTACTGGTAATTGACCCTTATGGAACTATTTTCAAGGAAGAAAATACACCTCTAGAGCATCTAAGAGCGTTCATAAATAAAAAAGAGGGAAATAGTAACCCTGATGAACTTTTAGATCTTCATCATTCAGTGACAATGGGAAAGTTAACGTCATCTGAATTTTGGAATCAAGTGGGCTTAACTGAAAGTCCTGACTCTCTTAACCGTGAATATGTTAAAAGCTTGCAATTCCGCAGCGGAGGAAAAGAGTTTCTCAAAAATCTTCATAAACGAGGGATTGCTGTCTCAGTCGTAACTAATGATTTAACTGAATGGTCTACTCAGATTTGTGAAATTTATGGACTTCAAGGTATTCATCCCTGGATCATCAGTTCTGATTATGGTGTACGAAAACCAGACGCTGCGATTTTAGAAATACTAAACAGATCTTCGGGTATTGCCTACCAATCTTGTCTAGTGCTAGACACAGCAACAAACTTCCTTGATACTGCACAAACTCTGGGTATGAAAACAGTTCATTTAAATCCTGAAGCCAATAAATCAGATGCTAATCAGAAGCACCCAAGTGTTCGACGGCTCAACGAATTTTTCAAAGGCCAATAACTCTTACGTAGACCGTATTTCAAGTTGTTTTCTATCAAGAATGATGTATTTCTCACCGCTTTGAGATAGCCACCCTAATTTTATAAACGATGAAATTGACTTATTAACACGCTCTCGAGACGCACCAATCATTCCAGCTAACTCTTCTTGCGTAATCGGTAATTGGAACTCATCAGATTCTCCTGCCATTTCTAGCAATCGCTTCGCTGTTCTTCCAGTGACGTCCAAGAACATCGTATCCGCAAGCGCAATATCGGTGCTTTTTAAGCGACTTACCAACATCTCAACTACACGCCATAGAAGCGAAGGGTTCTCATCATATAAATCCTTCACAGGTTGATAAGGAATTACAACAACGGCAGATTCCTCTAGTGCTCGTGCCTCCGCAGATCTACCATCATTACTAAACAATGGCATTTCTCCAAACAAGTCACCTGATTCCATTAACGCAACTAAAGATTCCCTCCCATCAAATGAGCGGTTTCCTATAGCAATTCTCCCACGAGTCACAATATAGAGATCACTGGAGTCATCTCCTGATTGAAACAAAACGTCACCCCGCTGAAGATCAAGTGTTTTAGATTGAGCCACGATTGGTTCTAACAATGTGTCGTCAAGCTCGGAGAACATATCTATAGATCGAAGAAAGTCAGCAGTTGTCATGCACTTAGAGTAATACGCAATCGAGTTATCCACTAATCCCACTCCAATTAGATAATTGATGGTGGTCGTCAGGATTAATGGATAGCCTTTGCAAAGGTAATATAAATTTCAGAAATAAGGAAAATTTACTGTATGAGGATAGGGCAAGGTTTTGACTCACATCAATGGGACGATGATTTATCCAAACCGCTGATACTAGGTGGGGTAAAGTTTGACTCGGATTCTTCATTAAAAGGTCATTCTGATGGAGACGTAATAATTCATGCCTGCATAGATGCATTACTCGGTGCGGCAGGTTTGGGAGACATAGGTATGCTTTTCCCTGATAACGACCCTGCTTACAAGAACGTTGATAGTACCGAATTACTTGAAATTGTTGTTTCAAAGTTGCACGATGAAAACTGGGAAGTAATTAACGTAGATTGTTCGGTAATAGCAGAGCAACCGAAGATCTCATCAAGAAAATCAGAGATTGAAAGCAAGATATCCAAAATTCTAGGTGCCCCATTTTCCGTCAAAGGTAAACACCCTGAAGGGTTAGAAGCCTTGAATGGAGTTATGTGTCTAGCGGTTGCACTTATTCAGGAAAGACATGAATAAACGAAACCAGCGATCAACGCACAAACAAAATCAAAAGAATCTCCGCCACAGAAAACCCAACCAAGAAAGCACTCAAACAGTAGAGGGCCGCCATGCCGTGAGAGAAGCTATCTTGGCGGGAACACGAAAAGTGCGAGAAGTGAACATGTCTGAGGGTTTAGAGTCAGGCACAGTTATTGAAGATATTGCCAATCTTTCTAAGGAACTAAGAATACCTCTAAGAATGCATGCAAAATCTAAATTTAAATCAATGACCACCACAGAGTCTGCGCAAGGAGTACAAGCAATATGTGATCCACTACCAGACTTGGAGATTGAAGACCTCGTAGAAGAAATAGAAAAACCATTTATTCTGGTTCTCGACGGTATCACTGATCCAAGAAATTTAGGCTCAATAATCCGAAGTGGAGAGTGTGCAGGAGCTACTGGTATTTTGCTGCCACGACATCGTTCAGTCCGCATAACTCCAGCTGTTTCAAAAACAGCTCAAGGAGCGATAGAACATATCCCTATTGCGACAACAGGTGGAATACCAAAAGCGCTCACAAGATTAAAAGAATATGGTGTTTGGACCGTTGGAATGGACATGGCAGCAGATGAAGATATCTACGATTTACAAGTAGCCCAAGACCCGCTGGCGCTTGTATTAGGGAGTGAGGGCAAGGGATTAGGACGCCTTACACGAGAGCGATGCGACTTGACTGTGAAGATTCCATTATCCGGAATCACTGAGTCATTGAATGTTGGAGCAGCAGCTGCGATTGGATGTTTTGAAATATCAAGGCAGCGATTAACTAAAGTCAAACGGTGATAAACTCAACACGCTTCCTCGTAAATGAAGTAATGCCGGGTTAGCTCAGTTGGTAGAGCACTTCTCTTGTAAAGAAGATGTCGTCGGTTCGATTCCGACACCCGGCTCAAGAAATTTGACAGAAGGTCCATCATCTCACTTGCCCTGAAAGTTACCATTCATGAGTGGCTTTAACTGAACGAGATTATGCAATTTTAGACTTTGAAAGATCCGCTTGGAAAAGCAACGATACTAAACAGAGAGCTATTCGGAAGACGTTCTCTATTTCTCCGGCAAGGTACTACCAGCTTCGCGATGCCCTGATTGATAAACCTGAGGCAGTAGATTTTGATCCAATGGTCGTCAAGAGATTACAAAGAGCCAGAAAATTAAGAAGGTCAAAGAAATTAGGAATTTCTATTTCAAATAATCCGATTCGCTAAGACAAATGATCAGATTTACGATAGTTTTAACGAGGTTAGATTCAGGAGAAATCACTAATGAATATTGCTGGTAAAGGAGTTCTTTTAATTATCGCCGTGATCACGGCAGGAATTATTGTTCTCAACCAAGGATTTGATAAAGATAACTCAGCTACCTCAGTGTCAGTTCCAAGTACTCAAGAGACTCAAGAAACTCAGGAACAAAGCCAAGAAATTGAGCAAGAAACCAACACTCCACCACAAGATTCATCAGAAGAAAATAATGGCGAAGAAGTAAACGAAGGAAGTCCGTCAACCTCAACCTCAGTACTCCACCCTCCAGCAGAAGTTCGAGTTCTAGTAGCAAACGGGACTGACGTTACCGGAGCAGCGGGAGCTACTCTTGACACGCTTGTAGCCAATGCAGGCTATAACGGAGTTGGGGCTGTAAATGACCTTGGTGAAGAGGTACTACTTGAAACCTTCATATATTACTCACAAGGGTATGATTTAGATGCCCAGAATGTTCGTCTAATCATTAATGGAGATAGCAGTAATGTTTTACCCTTGCCGGAAATCCTTCCAATAGATGATCTTTCTGACGCAAATGTTCTTGTTCATGTAGGCGCCGATCTATTTCCTGACCAAGGCGGATGAGATAGAAAATACATGAAAGTTCTAATTGCCCCTGACAAATTTAAGGGGACAATATCCGCAACTGAAGTTGCTCAATCAATTGCTGAGGCAATTGATGACTTGCATGAGGTCACTATTCAACCTCTAGCAGATGGTGGGGAAGGGACATTAGAAATATTTGGTGGCGGTAATAAAATGTCAGTAGTTACTGGTCCACTCGGTGAACCAGTCAGTGCCTCATGGAGGCTTGACGGCAAATCAGCCGTTATTGAGATGGCACAAGCTTCCGGGCTTCACTTGATACAAGAGAAATCCTTTACAAACCCTATTGATGCTTCAACATTCGGCACAGGAGAACTCATCCGAACAGCGCTAGAAAGGGGGGCCGAAGATATTCTTGTTGGTCTTGGGGGTTCGGCATCTACTGACGGAGGTTTGGGAGCTTTACAGGCTATGAGACCATTGAAGCGGTACTCAAGTATTGAAATAAACGTTGCTTGCGATGTGCAAACTGGGTTTATAGAATGTGCAGGAATCTTTGGTCCACAAAAGGGTGCTACGGATACACAGATTAGGTTTCTCGAAAATCGACTAAGGCGTCTAGCTCAAGTCTTTCATGAAGAGAGACATATTGATGTCTTATCTTTGCCGATGGCTGGAGCAGCTGGAGGTTTGGCAGGCGGTCTTGCAACAGTAGGTGCCAATCTTCAAAGCGGCTTTGAAGCAGTTTCAGAACGGGTTAATTTAGTTGATCAAATTGAAAATGCAGACCTAGTTATAACTGGTGAAGGAGAGGTTAACGAATCAAGTTTCGACGGAAAAGTTGTCGGAGAGGTGCTCAAGTTATCAAAGCTCATGTCAACCCCCTCACTTGTCATTGCTGGAAGTATTGACTCAAATGTGAGACTTCCTGTTCCTTCGTATTCGCTTAAAGAGCATGTTGGCCTTGATAAAGCTTTCTCTGCACCCGCAACATCAATTACGAAAATATCAATGAAAGCACTTGATGATTGGTCAGTAAATCATCCAAAGGGGTAAAACCTTAAGATGATGGATCGTATCGAATTAAATAAAATACAAGCTCTTGGAACGATAGGTGTTCTTCCTGAAGAGAAGAACAGAGCACAACCTTTTGAGATAGATCTAGCTATAGAAACGGATCTCTCAGTAGCTGGGGCATCTGATGATCTTGATGACACTATAAATTATGGTGAAGTCACTGAATTGGTTGCAGGCATTATTCAGAACGAATCTCATCAACTTCTCGAAAAAGTAGCTACAAGGATTGCAACTGAAATACTCACAATTCCTGCAGTCACAGGTGTTCAAGTTAATCTTAGAAAGATGCGTCCTCCCGTACCAGAATTCTTAGAATCGTCAGCAGTTAATATTTATCGATCAAAGTAAAGAATATTAATCAACGAAATTCTAATTCTTTCTTAATCTCTAAGATTCTTTCTGGAAGATGTGTGCGACCATAATCAAATCCTACTTTCAGTAGAATCTCCAACAAGTCTTTTCGTCCATCTTCAAATTTCCAAGGAAGCGCTACATATACGGGCAAACCGAAAGTCTTTAGTTGATCCAAATTACTGTAAACGCGTTCCTGATATTCAAACCTGTCTTTCCAATCCCAATTTGCGGGACCAAATCCAGTACCAGGATCCAAGATTAACTGGTTTTTCTTTAAACCTTTTTTATCCAGTTCGTCTAAAGACTTTTCAAACCATTGGACTATTACTTCAATAGGGTCACCAGTGACGAATTCAAGACTTTTGGGGTCCTCACCGCTCAAGAACGGAAGGACTACTGGAACTCCGGAACTCACAGCGATTTCAACCATTTCAGGATTTTGCATGCCATCGGAAGCGTTCATGAAGTTTGCTCCTGCTTCTAGCGCCCTTGCCATTATCTCTGGCTTCCAGGTATCAACAGAAAGTTCTACGCCCAACTCTGCGATTGCCTGAATTTTCCCATCAAGGCGTTCCCACTCTTCTTCCAGTTCAACACGACTTGCATATTGCGTTGAACCCGCTGCGCCCAAATCAATTCCAACGCAACCTACTTGTATTAATTCTTTCGCACGTTTGACTGCACTCTCGACATCTAGCGCAATAGAAAAGTCAGCTAATGAATCTCCAGATGCGTTAATTACACCATGTAATTTCACTCTTATAACGTACTCGTCTTTTCAACAAAGTCACCAGTCAAACGAATTCAAATTCTTCAGCATGAAAAGAATATAACAGCGATAGATTTACCTTATGGCGGTAACAATTAGAATACCCACTACATTTCGGGAGTTAACAAAAGGAAACTCTTCAATTTCCTCAGATGGTAGGACACTAGGGCAACTATTGGAACACGTCCGAACTGAATATCCAGACTTTGTAAATCGAGTCTTGGATGATGAAGGAAATTTACAACGGTTTGTAAATATTTTCCTTGATGATGAAGATGTGCGCTTCTTAGGCGGTTTAGATACGGAATTAGAAGAAGGACAGATAGTTTCTATTGTTCCGGCAGTTGCTGGAGGCTACACATAGCAAATCTAGTTAATGTGGGAACCTAAATCGTGCATGCAAATTTGGGTTTTTAAAATGAAAATGTAAAAGGTTTAGATCCTTTGGAATAAATGACCGAGACAAATTGTTAAATAATTTAAATATAAGGAGAGTTTAGATGGCAAAAATCATTTCATTTAACGAAGAAGCCCGAAAGGGTTTAGAAAGAGGAATGAACACACTTGCTGATGCAGTAAGAGTGACGCTTGGCCCAAAAGGACGAAACGTTGTCCTTGATAAGAAATGGGGGGCACCAACCATAACTAATGATGGTGTTTCAATCGCAAAAGAGATTGACCTTGAAGATCCATATGAACGAATTGGTGCAGAATTAGTCAAGGAAGTTGCGAAGAAAACCGATGATGTTGCTGGCGATGGGACGACCACTGCAACTGTGTTAGCTTGGTCCATGGTTCGTGAGGGACTAAGAAACGTGGCAGCTGGCGCAAACCCAATGTCGCTCAAGAAGGGCATAGAAGCTGGTGTAGCTGCAGCTGTCGAGTCAATAGCCAATCAGTCTCAAGATGTATCTTCTGACAAAGACCAGATTGCAAATGTTGCTGCTATCTCTGCTGCAGATGCTGATATTGGTGCCAAGATAAGCGAAGCAATCGATAAGGTTGGAAAAGATGGTGTAATAACTGTTGAGGAATCCCAAACTTTTGGAATGGATATGGACTTTGTTGAAGGAATGCGTTTCGACAAAGGATATATCTCACCATATTTCGTAACTGATGCTGACCGTATGGAGACTGTTCTTGAAAATCCTTACATTCTCTTTGTCTCATCAAAGATTTCAGCTGTCAGAGACGTCGTACCGGTTCTTGAGAAAGTTATGCAATCAGGGAAACCGTTACTAATAATCGCAGAAGATATCGAAGGTGAAGCATTGGCTACTCTGGTAGTGAACAAAATACGTGGTACTTTCACATCCGCAAGTGTCAAAGCTCCTGGTTTCGGAGATCGCCGCAAGGCCATGTTGCAAGACATGGCTATTTTGACTGGTGGTCAGGTAATCAGCGAAGAAGTGGGCTTAAAACTGGATGCAACAACATTGGATCTCCTTGGCGAAGCGCGAAAGGTAGTTATCACAAAAGACGAAACTACAATCATCGAGGGATCTGGTAGTCGCGAAGATGTTGATGGCCGAATTGCCCAAATTAAAGCAGAGATTGAAAATACCGACTCAGACTATGATCGCGAAAAACTCCAAGAGCGCTTGGCAAAACTCTCCGGCGGTGTAGCAATTCTAAAAGTTGGAGCAGCCACTGAAGTAGAGCTGAAAGAAAAAAAACATAGAATTGAGGACGCAGTATCCACAACAAAGGCAGCAATTGAAGAAGGCGTTGTTGCAGGCGGAGGAGTGACCCTATTGAGAGCTCAAGAGGCTGTATTAGCGATATCTGAAAGTTTAGGAAACCCAGATGAAAATACAGGAGCTCGACTGGTCGCCAAGTCACTTGAAGGTCCGTTGAACCAAATTGCTATAAATGCGGGTCTCGAAGGAGGCGTGATAGTAGAAAAGGTTCGCAATCTAGATGGAGCAACTGGGTTGAATGCTTCATCCGGTGAATATGAGGACCTTGTAGAGGCTGGAATTATTGATGCGGCTAAAGTCACTAGGTCAGCACTTCAAAACGCTGGATCGATAGCAGCATTGTTCCTGACAACTGAAGCTGTAATCGCTGATGCTCCTGATGATGCTGAAGCAATGCCAGGCATGCCAGATATGGACTTCTAGTTACTTTAGAGGCGTAAAGCCCTTGTAAATTAACTACACTTTCACTATGGACCCACTAATACCGACTACCGGTCTCGGTGTGCTGCATTTATTTTGCAAATCAAACCAAAGCTTTGACTCAGAAAAATTAGTAGAAGTTATTGGTAAGAAAAACTCGGATGATATGCAGATCATATCCATATCTATCTTAGGTCATAAAGCTGATTTCGCTTTCATGATGTTAGGTAGTGACTGGGTTCAACTTCGGGAAACTCAAAGAGATATAGGAAATTGTGGAGTAGATATTGTGGATTCCTATGTCTCTTTGACAGAGATATCTGAATACGCAGCTGGAGTCCCCGAAGAGATGCGCAGAGCGCGACTGTATCCGGAACTTCCTCCCTCTGATAAACGAGCATGGTGCTTTTACCCAATGTCCAAGAGACGGAATCCGACTCAGAATTGGTTTACATTAGACTTCGACAAGAGAAAAGATCTTATGTACGAGCATGGGGCCTCAGGAAGAAAATTTGCCGGTCGCGTACTTCAGGTCATAACAGGATCCACTGGTATTGATGATTTTGAGTGGGGGGTTACCTTATTTTGTGTAAATCCTGACGATCTTAAAGATGTTGTTTACACGATGCGCTTTGATAAAGCTTCAGCAGAATATGCAGAATTTGGCCCGTTCTACTCGGGCGTTGTCGGTGAGATAGGAGAAGTAGTTAAGCTCAGTGTTTAGCTGACTATGTGTCCATTTCTTGGTCTGCTAACCATTGTTTCTTTATACTTCTCCAGGCTTCGTCAGTATGATCTCTCCTCCAATATGGTGATATTGAAGCTGATTCAATATCAATTTGATGCTCAAGGATCAGGTACTTTCGAATACCTCGAACTTCTCCAGCCTCACCATGTATGAAGACATCGAATTTTCCATCTTCAAACGCATGGCTACGGATTGCTTCAAGCAGAGCTGTTTCAGGGTTAGGCACAGCAGATCGGTAAATCCAATTAATTAAATGATTAGGAGATGAAGCAAAATTTATTCGGTTTTCCGGCCCATCTACGACAAGGAATACCGAACAAGGTTTACTCTCTGGAATAGCTTCAACAGAGGTGCTGATAGCAGAAAGTGCACTTTCATCTCCTGCGAGTAAATGCCAATCAGCTTCTATATCTGGTTTGTAGCTTCCATTAGGTCCTTTAAATTGCAATCTGTCGCCTATTTGAGCTCTCTGGGCCCATGTCCCTGCGTAACCTTGGTCACCGTGGGTTACAAAATCAATAGTTAACTTTTGTGTATTAGAGTTCCAGCGACGAACAGTGAACCTTCTCGGTCTTGGCCTTTGGTCATCACCTAAAGTTCGGACTTCTTCAAGGTCAAATGGCGGGGAGTATGATGCATTTTCTGGAATGAAATATGCATTTATGTATTGATCCGTTGACTCATTTGGTCTGAAACCGTCTAAACCACTGCCTCCTAACACAATCCGAATCATGCTTGGAGAGAGGATCAAAATTTCTTCTACTTCACCATACATGCCTTACTCGTTTGCTTTGCTCTTCTGATTGCTAGTGCTTTTCGCTAGCTCCAATAATTCTATTACTGCTGGTCTAGCTTCTTCATGGTTATTGAGTGGAGTAGGGAATCCAATTCTTGCCATTCTTGGGCCTTTAGAGGTTGATGCGCGCAAGGTGACACCGTAGCGATCAATTCCAAGCATGGCCGCTTCGGAGGAATCTTCTATATTCGCGAGGTTCTTCACATATAAGAGATTGGCGTCACGATGATCTTCGTTCATGTGGTCAATAATTTCTTTGGCGTTTAAGAAAAGTGGATCAATTTCAGCTGATTGGTATGCATGATTTTCCACCCAACTCATATGACCAAACCCACCAACGTACCTACATTCCTTGACCACTAGTTTCCAAAAATTGAAATCTTCATAATCGACATAAAATGAAGCATGTTGGTGCTTTTCTAAGTAATCCTTACGCTCGTTTTTTGGGTTATCAAGCAAATGCAGTGAACCAACAAGCGTAAGTCGAGCTTTTCCTAACGGGTCACCGTCTCCTGCTGGTTCGCTGATAAGCATGGACGCTTTTTCATTCTTACGTGCATTGATTGTGTGCTCCGCCATGTCAGAGATGAGAATGATCGGGTTGCCCAAGTCGTCATGGATATAGGAAACAATGCTTCCGTATGGAAATCCGTTTAAAGTCAATGTGCTTAAAGTAGCTGACCCTATAGATGCGACTAAGGTACGAGCTAATTCAGCATCGGTCGGGAATGTTGATATATCACCTGCTATCGGTGGAGGAGAGTCGCCGCTTCCATGGGCTTGCTTGACTGTCATTGGCCCGTTACCGTTCGTGAGATTCGTGAAGAAATCATTAATAAATCATTTCTGTAAGACAATATTATTGATCTTAAACTTACTATAACTGAAGAGATGTTAAGTAGTCCTAACCTGTGGTCAGTTCGGCTTGCCCATTTATATTCTCTCTATTTGTTAACGAGATTCAGCCATTGTCCCTAAGTACAACTTAATAACGTTGGGGTCATGAAGTAATCCTTCTCCGGTGCCGTCGTAGGCATTCTTGCCTTGATCAAGGACGTAGCCGCGATCACTAATTTTCAAACAGCGAGTGGCGTTTTGCTCAACCATTACTATCGACACTCCTGTTTTATTGATCGCAGTTACATTTTCAAAAACGTCTACCTGCAGAGCTGGTGAAAGACCTGCGGAAGGTTCGTCAAGGAGCAGTACAGATGGCTCCATCATTAAAGCCCTTCCCATTGCAAGCATTTGTCGCTCTCCACCGGATAGTAGGCCTGCGCGTTGTTTTAGCCGTTGACCAAGTTTAGGAAAAAGGTCTGTGATGTTTTTCATCCGTTCTTGAACTTCATTGGGTTTTAATTGGTACGCGCCCATTTGAAGGTTCTCGGCGATCGTTAGAGATGGGAAGACATTTTCAGTTTGAGGAACATAACCGACTCCCTTTCTAACTAATTCGTGCGCAGCTAAATTCGTGATTTCTTCGTTGAGTAATTGAACCACTCCACTTCGCACTTCGACAAGGCCGAACATACTCT
>ENA-OSEY01001841-OSEY01001841.1-marine-metagenome-genome-assembly--contig:-NODE-1841-length-14176-cov-3.726009_pt1 | contig 14176 bp, 13 predicted proteins | sample MGYA00248465_ERZ534230 | MGnify/ENA primary metagenome ERZ534230 (study PRJEB26409, sample SAMN06344110) | marine metagenome | isolation source: Sea water from surface | place: Atlantic Ocean:Southern...
TTCCGAACCTTTTTAAAAATCAAGATTTTTTTACATTAACCCTAGTTCGAGTCCCATTTGGACCATTCCTTTTTTGTTAAAATATATTCATGGTTATTTGAGTTAATCTTGTTTAAGATTCCCCCTAATTTCATTACCGACTTTTGTGAACGAATATTTTTTTCATAAACATCAAAATAAACAGTGTTTAAAAAAGAAAAAACATAATCTAATATTAGTTTTTTAACATTGTAATTTATGTTTGATCCCCAATAATCTTTACCAAGAAAAGTATACCCTAGTTTAACTGAAAGGTCTTCTTCTTTAAAATCATAAAGTCTAGTCCACCCAACAATTTTGTTGTTATTTTTATTGATAATTGTTAGACTTCCAAATTCGTTCTTAATCCCAGAGTTAAAATATTCTAGAAACTTATCTTTTTTATACCTGTCCTTTTCTGAATGTTGTTCCCAAATTATTTGATGACCTCCTTGTTTATACAAGTCTTCAAAGTCTTCCCTTAAGGTTTGTCTTAAAAATATCACCTCATTCTCGAGTTCTTCTATTTTCAGTTTTACATTCATAATTGAAACCTTAATTTATTAAAAAGGTTCGGATTTAGGTTCGGAATCAATAGTCTAAAAAACAAAAACCCTCATAGTCAAGGACTTAGAGGGTTTAAGGGTGGTCCCACCTGGGCTCGAACCAGGGACCAACTGATTATGAGTCAGCTACTCTAACCAACTGAGCTATAGGACCCTTAATTTAATTGCATGAATAAATTTTGCAATCGCTTATACAAATATAAATAAGTCTTTTATGTATGCAATTTGTTTAAGGATAGATAGATTTTAAATATTGCAATAACTATTTTTATATCATGAAAAAACACATTTTCCTAGCCCTTGGGTTTTCAATAGCGCTTGGAATTTTCTTATTTGTATATTTTGGAATTATTTTTGTCCTATTTATACCTCCACTTTTTCTTTTCTTTTTAAATAAAAAAGACCAATGAACAAAAATTTTTTACGAATTATTGGTATTCAAATAATACTACTCGGACTAGTTCTCTCTGTCTTCGAGTTTTTGATTGATAATAGTGAATTAGTTATAGGATCAGGATTAATTTTAGTAATTGTTTCCTTTTTTATAAAAAAATAATCCCAATTTAAAATATTAATTAAACAGCTCTATTTTTTGGCTTTTTATTCGGAAACCTCCCTTGGTTTCCCATACCGTCAAGGTCGTTTGAGTCATAAGAACTCATATTTTCTTTTCTCTGGATTTTGTGCTGCTTTCTAATAATTTTTAAAAGAAAATAAACATATACTACGAATATTACACATCCAATAAAAAACATTATTTTATTATTCATGATCTATAGTTTAATCTTCATTTCTTCTTTGCCTAATGGCAATTGCAAAAGCCAAAATAGTGACCGGCCATAAACCAACGTATAACCCTTCCAATTGATTACCTGTAAACCAGAGATAAATTGAATAGAGAAAGCTGAAAAATGCTAGAATTATAGGATAATATTTTTCTAAGAAATTCATTTTTGCTTTCAATATACCATTTTATTTAGAAATTTAAACTATCTGCTATTTCCCTTATAAGCTATATGAACTAATTTAGTAATGATACATCTTTAAGAATTTTTTCTAACTATTTTTGAAATATGGAAAGGTTCGAGTCTCCGCGTCAAAAAAAAATTAATAGTGTTCTTCAAAAGGAGATTGCGTCTTTACTGCTAGAATCAATCCGAAGTGAAAATATATCAAACCTTATGATATCTGTCACAAAGGTAAAAGTGTCCCCAGATTTGTCGTCCGCTAAAGTTTATGTAAGCATTTTTCCAAATAATAATTATTTAGACCATTTAAGAAATTTAAATTCTAGTCGAATGAGACATGATCTTTCTCAAAGAATGAAAAAACAACTATCTAAAATACCTCAACTAAGCTTTTACATAGATGATTCACTGGACTACATTGAGAATATAGAAAAGGAACTTAAAGCGGGGAGTAATCCTTTTAGAAAGTCTACTAAATAAGGTGGAAAATTAAAGTAAACATGTATGTCTTATGAATTTAAAATAGCATGGCGTTACTTTTTCTCAAGAAGTAAACAGACTGTTGTTAATAGAATAAACACATTTGCTTTAGTTATGGTTGTCGTAACTACAACGTCGCTTTTTGTTGTATTGAGTGCCTTTTCAGGGCTAAAGGAATTTGGACTTTCCTTTTCTAATATTTTTGATCCTGATTTTGAAATACTCCCTGAAAAAGGTTCTTATTTTAATATTCCTGAAGAAACCATTCTCAAATTAGAATCAATTCCTGAAATAATAGCTGTTGCTCCAGAAATTGAAAGAAAAGTTTATTTATCGTTTAAAAATAAAAGTCAAATAGCTATTCTAAAAGCAGTCTCTGAAAAATATACTTCAGTATTAAATATTGACAGTCTAGTTTCTCTAGGAGATTGGCTCTCTTTTAAAGGGCCTGAAGCAGTTGTTGGTTTTGGAATTGCTGGCTCTTTATCCTTAGGTATTTACGATTACAATAATTTTTTAAATATCACCGTTCCAAGAACAGGCCTAAAGGGGCAATTAAATCAAAACTTCTTTAAAACTTTTCCAACTATCGTTTCGGGCCTCTATCAGATTAATGAGGATCTAGACAAAAAGTATATGTTTTCTAATCTTAAGTTTGGACAAAATCTTTTTAATCTTGAATCCAGTGAGTATTCATCTATTGTCTTAAAGGTTGTTCCTGGAACCAAAAAGAAAATGTTAGAGAAGCATATTAAATCCAATCTTGATAAGCCTTTTAATTTAATTTCAAGAGCAGAACAAAATAAAGCTTTATACCGAATGCTTAACACTGAAAATCTTGGTGTGTACTTGATATTTTCGCTTGTAATGATAATTGGTTTATTTAATGTAATTGGCTCACTTACTATGATGATTTTGGACAAACAAAGACAGATTAAAATTTTATATGCTTTAGGCGCAACACAAAAGGGAATTCACAATATATTTATGATCATTGGAATGCTGATTTGTGGTGTTGGAGGAACTATTGGTTTAATTATTGGCACTTCACTCATATTATTTCAATCTTACTATCCCTTTATATTAGTCCCAGGAACGAATATTGAATATCCTGTCATTTTTGAATTAAAAAATGTACTAATTGTAGTAGCAACTCTTGTGTTTTTAGGCGCTATAAGTACAGCTTGGGCCTTAAAAGGTCTTTCTAAAAAAAAAATTAAATAGCCTTTTGAAGAGAATATTTTTCTAAAACTTCATCAAATAAGGCATAGATTGCTTTAGGGCAATTTAAAGTAACCATTTGTTTTCGATATGGCTTGAAATTAGGGTAGCCTTTGAAATAATTTGCATAATGTCGTCTTGTCTCTAATACACCCAAAATATGACCCTTCCATTTAATCGACATTTCCAAATGTCTCCTCGCGATTTTTACGCGTTGGGTTAATGTGGGTGGTGGAAGGTGTTTTTTTGTATTTATAAAATGTTTAACATGATTAAAAAACCATGGGTTTCCAATTGATGCTCTACCAATCATAGCGCCATCAAGTCCATATCTGTCTCGCATTTCAATTGCGCGCTCTGGAGTATTAACATCTCCATTGCCAAAGACAGGAATATACATTCTTTGATTATTTTTAACTTGTGAAATATAGCTCCAATCCGCATCACCTTTATACATCTGTGCCCTTGTTCTCCCATGAATCGATATTGCAGCACAACCTACATCTTGAAGGCGTTCTGCAACTTCTATAATTTTTATTGAATTATGGTCCCATCCTAACCTTGTTTTTACTGTGACCGGAATCTTAGTATGTTTTACAATATGTTCTGTCAGTTTAACCATTTTTGGAATATCTTTTAAAATTCCTGCACCCGCTCCTTTACAAACAACTTTTTTCACTGGACATCCAAAATTAATGTCAATAATATCCGGTTTAGTCTTTTCCACTATTTCGACTGATTTCATCATGGAATCTAGATTAGCTCCAAAGATTTGTATACCAACTGGCCTCTCTTTTTCATAAATATCTAGTTTTTGAATACTTTTTGCTGCGTTTCTGATAAGACCTTCACTAGATATAAATTCAGTATAAACCACATCAGCGCCATTTTCTTTGCAAAGTGCTCGAAATGGTGGATCGCTTACATCTTCCATTGGTGCAAGAAGCAAGGGAAACGATCCTAAATCAATATTTCCAATTTTTACCAAGCTTTAAAATTTTCTCAAAAATAGTGAAAACAATACTCAAATATTGTAGTAAGATATATTTAGAAATAATTATGACCTTGTTTACACAGTCTAATAAGTTTACTAAAACCAAGTCTTACAGATTTCAAACTCGTATATTTGTCCGCTATGAATGAAGAAATTGCATGAAAAATATTAGAAATTTTTGCATTATTGCACATATTGATCATGGAAAAAGCACACTTGCTGACCGTCTATTAGACTTTACAGGATCTGTAACTGAGCGTGAGAAACAGGATCAGCTTTTGGATAACATGGATCTTGAGCGTGAAAGAGGGATTACAATTAAATCTCATGCAATTCAAATGGAATACACGCATCTTGGGGAAAAATATACCCTTAACCTAATTGACACCCCTGGGCATGTAGATTTTTCCTATGAAGTTTCACGATCTATAGCAGCATGTGAAGGTGCTTTACTGGTAGTAGATGCGGCTCAGAACATTCAAGCTCAAACCATTTCAAATCTTTATTTAGCACTAGAAAATGACCTAGAAATTATCCCAGTATTAAATAAGATTGATTTACCATCAGCTAATGCTGATGAAGTTACAGATGATATTGTTAAACTAATAGGATGTAATGCTAATGAAGTGATTCCTGCTTCAGCTAAAACAGGTGTTGGGATTGAAGAAATATTATCTGCTATAATTGATAAAATTCCAAGTCCAAAAGGTAATTTAGATGAACCTTTACAAGCCCTTATTTTTGATTCAGTTTATAATCCATTTAGAGGGGTGGAAACATATTTCAGAGTAATCAATGGTTCTATTACAAAAGGACAGAAGATCAAATTCATGGCTACACAAAAAGATTATTTTGCTGACGAAATAGGAACTCTCAAACTCGATAAAGAGCCTAAAGGAAAAATACTTGCAGGTGATGTTGGTTATTTAATTACAGGGATTAAACAAGCAAAAGAAGTTAAAGTTGGTGATACAATTACTGATACTATAGAATCAACAAAAACAGCAATAGATGGGTTTGAAGAAGTCAAACCTATGGTTTTTGCAGGTATTTATCCTGTTGATACTGAAGATTTTGAAGAGCTACGAAGTTCAATGGAAAAACTACAGCTTAATGACGCTTCGCTTGTATTTTCGCCTGAAAGCTCGGCTGCACTGGGTTTTGGTTTTCGCTGCGGTTTTCTAGGTATGTTACATCTTGAAATAATTCAAGAGCGTTTAGAGCGAGAGTTTAATATGGCTGTAATAACAACTGTCCCTAATGTATCTTACTGCGCTTTCACTAAGAAAAATCCTGATAGTATTTTGTGGGTAAATAATCCTTCAGATCTCCCAGACCCGTCTATAGTTGAGAAGGTCAAAGAACCTTTTATAAAAGCTTCAATTATTACTAAAGCTGAATTTGTGGGTAGTGTTATGTCTTTATGCATAGAAAAAAGAGGTCAAATTAAAAATCAAACGTATTTAACTACAGAAAGAGTTGAGCTGACATTTGATCTCCCATTGGCTGAAATTGTTTTTGATTTTTATGATCGGCTTAAAACCGTTTCCAAAGGCTATGCGTCTTTTGATTATTCTCCAATTGAGATGAGAGAGTCAAAATTAGTTAAAGTTGATATTTTATTAAACTCTAATCCTGTTGATGCTTTATCTGCATTAGTACATTCTGATAATGCTTTTAATATCGGAAAAAAAATGTGTGAAAAGTTACGTGAGCTTATTCCGCGTCAACAGTTTGATATTCCAATCCAAGCTGCTATTGGTGCAAAAATTATTTCCAGAGAAACAATAAAAGCCCTTAGAAAGGACGTTACAGCAAAATGTTACGGGGGTGATATCACTAGAAAGAGAAAGTTACTCGAAAAGCAAAAAAAGGGGAAAAAGAAAATGCGTCAAGTTGGAAGTGTAGAAATCCCTCAGCAAGCATTTATGGCTGTTCTTAAATTAAATGACTAGATAATTTTCAAACTATTTTTCTGCTTTCTGCCAGACTTTCTATAAAATTTGATTTTCAATGTTGCATAAAAATCATATTATTTATAAAAGCAATCGTTAATAAGATGAATTTTTATATTAATAAAGAGGTATGTTTTATTATATTGTTATTTAACAGGGTTTTTTATGATTAAATTTTTACAGACAAGGTATTTAGCATGTTGTCATTCGATCTGGTAAAATTTCTGCAAACAACTGTTAATCCAAAAAATAATTTGAAATATAAATATTTACTGTTTTTATGTTTAAGAAAGATTTGAGAGATATAGTAGATCATTGGAAAAACGACATGATTGCTGCTGTAAGTGTTTCTTTAATTGCTTTGCCGCTTTCGCTAGGTATAGCTCTAGCTGCTGGTGCTCCAGCTATGTCCGGTATCATTTCAGCTATTGTAGGTGGAGTAATAACAACTCTTTACAGAGGAGGTCACATATCTATCAACGGGCCTGCTAAAGGTGTTATTGCAGTAATATTGCTTGGGATTACATTAATGGATGATGGCTCTGGGCAAGCCTTTAACTATATATTGGCAGCAATTGTTGTTTCTGGTGCTATTCAAACTATTTTAGGGATATTAAAGTTAGGGAGACTTGCTGATATCTTCCACCCTTCTGTCATAAACGGAATTTTGGCAGCAATAGGCATTATAATCTTTTCAAAACAAATTCATGTTGCTTTAGATACTCAATCTAATAGCCCCAGTATTATTCAGAATCTAATTGATGCTGTAGTTAAGTTACCCCAAGCAAATCCGTTTGTTGTGATTATTTCACTAACTGGTTTAGTTTTGTTAATTTTTCATTCTAAATTAAATTTTCGTTTTTTTCAAATATTACCTGCTCCTATGTGGGTGGTTGCACTTTCAATTCCTTTTGTGTACGGATTTAATTTTTTTGACAATCACATACTTTCTTTTATGGGAACCAATTATGAATTAGGCCCTAAACTATTGTTAGAAATCCCCGACAAAATCTCCGGATCAATTATGCACCCAAATTTTAACAAAATAAATACTATCGAATTTTGGACAACTGTACTTTCTATACTTATGATTACAAGTATTGAATCATTGGCAATTGCAAAAGCTGTTGATAAACTTGACCCTTACAAAAGAAAGACAGATCTAAATAAAGAACTGACCGGTATTGGTATAAGCACTATGGCTGCAGGAATGATTGGTGGTTTACCCATAATAGCTGTTATAATAAGGAGCACTGTTAACATACACAATGGAGCCAAAACTAAATGGTCTAATTTATATCAAGGAATATTTTTATTTCTATTTGTAGTTGTTTTAAGCCCTATTATGCGTCAAGTGCCACTTTGTGCTTTTGCGATATTACTTGTCTACACAGGGTTTAAATTAGCGTCACCAACTGTTTTTAAACAAGTTTATTCCAAAGGATCTGAGCAATTGATCTTTTTTTTAGCAACAATGATTTTGACTCTTTACACAAATCTTTTAATCGGCCTACTTGGTGGTTTGCTTTTGGTTTTGGTAAGCCATATGTTACTTGCAAGAGTTTCAATACCTCGGTTTTTTAAATTGGTCTTCCGCTCAGGTTCAAATCTGGTTTCTAACTCAGAAAACGATTATTATCTTAAAATTAAAGGGGTTGCAAATTTTTTAAGTGTTTTCGGTATAAACAATCTTGTTTCCAAAATACCTTCAGGGGCTGATGTTAAAATAGATTTGTCTCAAACAAGGCTTGTAGGTATGACATACATGGACTTTTTGGTTGACTTTTTAAAAGCCCAAAAGGAAACTGGTGGTAAAGTTGTCATTGCAGGTTTAGATTCTCATGTTTCAACCTCGCCATATAATAGAGCTTTAAAAATTTCTCTAAAAAACAATCTTGAGAAATTATCTCCTAGGCAAAAAAGATTACAAGATTTGGCAAATGAAAATGATTATGAATATAACACAAAAGTGAATTGGAATACATCTTACTTGAAAAAGTTTCACTTTTTTGAAATTCGGCCAATTGAACGCAAAACCAATTGTCTCCGTGGTTTTTTTAGTGAATTTAATGTCGAATGGGAAATTTCTGATGTTACATTTAATGATGGCGCAGCTTTTTCATCTGAGACATTTAACACTACGGTAATGTTTTTGAAAATTAACAAAAACATCCCTGTTTTTGCGATGGAAAAAGAAGGGATTATTGAAAAAATCTTTGATAGAGTTATTGCATTTACAGGGCATAAAGACATAGACTTTGAAATGTATCCTGATTTTTCAAAAAAATTTCTTGTGACTGGTAACGAAGAGACAAAAATACGGTCGTTTTTTACTGAAGGTCTCATCAGTTTTTTTGAGAACAAGCAAATTTATCATCTGGAAAGTAATGGTGAGGGTTTAATAATTTTTGATAAAATTAAATTAGCTAGAACAGATGAGACAATTGCATTAATTGATTATAGTAAAGAATTAGTCAAATTATTACATTAAAAAAAGATATCTTTTTGTTTTAGTTTAAAAAGAAAATTAAAATATCAGTCCCGTGAAAATTTATACAATTGAGGCAGGAAATTTTAAGCTCGACGGTGGAGCGATGTTTGGTGTAGTTCCAAAAACATTATGGCAGAAAACAAACCCTGCAGATGAAGATAATTTAATTGAAATGTCGTGTCGGTGCCTCTTAATTGAAAACGAAAATAGATTAATTTTAGTTGACACTGGTTTTGGAAATAAACAGAGTTCAAAGTTTTTTGGCCATTACAAATTATGGGGAAAACACTCTCTCGAAAATTCATTCGATAAAATTGGTTTTTCCAAAGACGAAATCACTGACGTCTTTCTTACACACCTACATTTTGATCATTGTGGCGGTGCTGTTATTCGTGAATCTAAATCGGGTTCGTTATTACCTGCATTTAAAAATGCTACATACTGGGTTCATAAAGCTCAGTGGAAATGGGCAAATAATCCTAATTCAAGAGAAAAAGCTTCTTTTCTAAAAGAGAATATTTTACCGTTGTACGAAAATGGTTGCCTTAAATTAATCGAAGGGGACGGCCCTGTGTTATCAAAAACCCCTTTTCCTTTCAAAATACTTTTGGTAAATGGGCACACTGAAAAACAAATGCTCCCTATAATAAAATATAAAGGGAGACAGATTATTTATGTTGCTGATTTAATACCCACCGTCGGACATCTCCCTATTCCCTATATTATGGGATATGACACTCGACCACTATTAACTTTAAAAGAAAAGGAGATTTTTTTAAATGATGCGCTGAAGAATAATTCTCTATTGTTCTTTGAACATGATCCTCACAACGAGCTAATTTCACTTCAAAAGACAGAAAAAGGCATTCGTATGAAGGAACAATATAAATTCGATTCTTATTTTAGCGATAAATTATAAAAAAATGAATAGTTCTCAGTTTTATTTGTTTTTCACGTTTCTTCTCATAAGCGCTACTAGGGTTGGTGCTCAATACTGGCAACAATTTGTTGACTACAAAATAGACGTTGATCTTAACCCAGAAACAGCTATTTATTCTGGGACACAAACTGTTGAATATAAAAACAACTCACCTGAAACACTTAAAAAAGTGTTTTTTCATCTGTACTTTAATGCTTTTCAGCCCGGTAGCGAAATGGCGGTACAACAGAAAAATTCTCCTGACAGAAACAGGCGTTTTAAAGTATATTTAGACAGTCTAAGCAAAGATCAGCAAGGTTATTTGAAAGTTTCTGATTTAACTCAAGATGGTATCCGTTTAGAAACCGTCCATTCTGAGACAATTCTTGAGGTACCACTAATCACTCCAATCCCCCCCGGTGGTTCTTCGACTTTTAATCTTTCCTTTGAAGGGCACGTTCCAGATGTTATTCGGCGAGCAGGAAAAAACTCTTCTGAAGGGGTGGAGTTCTCTATGGCACAATGGTACCCGAAAATGGCTGAATATGATGTAGACGGATGGAACGCCGACCCTTATATTGGAAGAGAATTTCACGGTGTATGGGGAAATTTTGATGTTAAAATTTCTCTCGACAAAGAATATATGGTCGCAGGTAGCGGATACTTAGAAAATGCCTCTGAAATAGGTATGGGGTACCATGAAAGAAAAAAACCTAAAACGAAAAAGGGGAAAATAACATGGCATTTTGTTGCTCCTATGGTGCATGATTTTACATGGGCAGCGGATAAGGATTACATTCATGATACTTATCCTGGTCCTAACGGTGTAACATTACACTTTTTTTATAAAAATGATTCTGATATAATTTCTAATTGGAAAAAATTACAGCCGGATACCGCTAAAATGATGCGGTATTTTAATAAAAATATTGGTCCCTATCCTTATAAACAATATTCTGTTGTACAGGGTGGTGATGGGGGAATGGAATATGCGATGCTTACTTTAATTACTGGAGAAAGGAAATATGGGTCCTTATTTGGAGTAACGGCACATGAGCTAGCGCATTCATGGTTTCAACATGTTCTGGCAACAAATGAAACAAAACATGAATGGATGGATGAAGGTTTCACAACCTTTATCTCGACGCTTGCTACAAACGAAATTCTTGAAGAAAATAAAGAGTTTCCCTTAGAAAACTCTTATTATGGTTACTACCGACTTGCGTTGTCTGGTGGAGAAATGCCCCAGAGCACGAACGCAAACCGATACTATCATAATTATGCATATGAAAGTACTGCCTACAGTAAAGGGGCTGTATTTTTGAGTCAGCTTGGTTACATTATTGGTTTTGACAATTTAATTAAAACTCTTCAAGAATATTACAGGGAATGGAAGTTTAAGCATCCCCAACCGAATGATTTTAGAAGAATCGCTGAACGTGTTTCGGGTATACAACTTCAATGGTATCTGACCGACTGGACTCAAACAACTAATAAAATTGATTATGCCCTTGAGGAGGTGATTGAAAGAGGTGCCTCAACACTTATAAAAATTAAACGCAAAGAGTTGATGCCTATGCCTCTTGAAATGTTGATTATGTCTAAAAACGGTGAAAGCAGACTACATTACATCCCCATCTCTTTGATGCGGGGGGAAAAACAAAATCCATATGATATTGACTGGATCGTTCAAAAAGACTGGGCCTGGTCTAGCCTGTATTACAATTTGAAAATTAACATTCCTAAAGATCAGATAAAGGCAATAATTATAGACCCTAGTAATTTAATGGCTGACATAGATAAGAACAATAATTACTATGGTCCTGCAGAGCAAAAAAATTAAACGGTTAAAAGGGAAGATAAAATTTAGCGCTGTTTTTAATGCTTCAACTGTCATTAAAACTGATTTTTTAATTCTTCGGCTTATTAAAAACGACAAAATTGAGCATTTAGAGGTTGCTGTTACTGTTTCTAAGAAACTTTTCAAACGTGCGGTGGATAGAAATAAAATTAAGAGGCTTTTGAGGGAGGCTATCAAAAAAAATGAAAAAGATATCTCTTTTAGTGGACAATGCCTTTTTTTGTACAAAGGCTTAAAGCTTCCTGATCTTTCTTTACTAATTAAGGAGGTTAACTCTTTGATAAGCAAAGTTTAGTGCCGCGCTATCCTAAAATCATTGAGATGTGGGGAATTCCATCTTCCAAATATATATTGCTTGTTTTTTTAAAGCCATGGTCTGTGTAAAATTTTTCTAAATGTGCTTGCGCCGATATTTTTATTGTCCTCTTTGGTTTTACTTCATGTATTTTCTTTATTATAAAGTCTAGTAGATAACTCCCTAAAGAATTTCCTCTTTCTTTTTTCGACACAACTATTCTGCCTATTAATATATAGTTAGGATCACTATCCATTAGAACGCGCGCGTAGGCAATAATTTTATTGTTTTTTTTTACTAATACGTGCTCTGCTCTTTCGTCTTTTCCATCAATATCTTGATAAACACAGTTTTGCTCTACAACAAAAACTTCTGATCTCAACAAAAAAAGATCATGTATCTCTTTCCGTGATAAACTATCAAATTTTTTGTAAAATATTTTATGTTTTAGGGACATGGTATTTTGTCTACTCTTCTTTTATGCCTTCCCTCTTCGAATTTTGTTTTTAGAAAATGATCTACAATATCCTTCGTCTCCTTGATAGATATAAATCTTGCCGGTAAGCTTAGAATATTTGCATTATTATGTTGTCTTGCTAATTTTGCTAATTCTTTGTTCCAGCAAAGCGCTGCTCTTATTTTTTGGTGTTTGTTTGCAGTCATTGCCGCACCGTTTCCACTTCCGCAAACAATAATTCCAAGGTCTGAATTTTTACTTGCAACATCTTTTGCTACAGGATGAATAAAGTCTGGATAATCTACACTCTCAGTTGTATCTGTACCATGATTCTGAACTTCATGCCCTTTTAATATTAAAAAGTCTATGATTTCTTTTTTATATTCTGTTCCTGCATGATCATTTCCTATACTTAACCTCATTTTAAAATATTTTTTATAAAAGTAAAAAAGAATGGACCTCCAGTATTGTCTTTGGTTTACATCTTTATTAATTTTTTGTTGACAAAAAGTTAAACTTTTTTTTGGTTTATTACTTGTGATGTGGGATTTAAAAAAAAATGACAATTATAATATTCTTTATCTTTTTTTTTCATAAAAATTGTAACTACAAAGAGACGATTATTAACAGTTAAAATTATAATCTATATTTTTTTTTATAACAATTTTTTCTTTTCAACAGTTGGTTAGTAAAACACTAAATAATTAGTAATTACCTCTTAAGCCTGTTTAAAAACAGTTAAAAAAAAATTATATTTTTCTGTTTGGCTAAACACAAAATATTCAAGACTTTTTTTTTTATGATATTAACACACTATATATATGTATATATATAATTTAAATTTATCTATCATATAATTAATATTGTTAATTGTGTTAATATGATTCAGACATTGAATATTTTATATTTGCCATGAAGTGAATCTATATGTCAAAAACGAAGAAAGAAAACAAAGAAATAAAAAGAAAGGTTCTAAAATTTTATAAAAAAAACCCAAATAAAATTTTTAATTACAAGCAAATAGCCTCCAGCAGTTCTAGCAGCATTATAGGCTGAATTCCAACCAGAGCTTGAATCACTTAAAAAATAAGAGTGCCCATAAAATGAACCCAAGTATGTATATCCGCTTACTGAGGTAGATCCATTTTCAAGTTCCAATATATGTTTTATAGAAAGACTTTCTTGATGATCGTTAATAAGAAATTTCCCAAATTCAACTGCAGAATATCCTCCTATATGAGCATAATTTTCATTACCTCCACTATTATTTGGCTCATTATTTCCCCAAGTAAGAGAATTAGCAATATTTTCAGAGTAATTTGTTGCCCTTAGATTTTCTGAGTAAGAAATTGATGTGGGAATAGTACTTGACAGGGTAGCTGTTCCTCCACTTATTGATAAACTAAAATCATTCACATCTAGAGCAGTTGTTCCTGAGGAGGTCCCTGAAAGTTTTTCATCAAAGCTAATTTTTACTATTGTATTAATTGACCAACTAACTAAGGGTTATGTAAATCAAAATAGTGATTTATTGATTAAGACAGTAAATATTTTTCCGTTCTTAAACTTTGTTTTTGTCACTAATACAGGAGTAAGTTTTGGTCTCTTATCAGGTCTTGATATCACTTTATATTTGGGGATTATTTCCATTATAATATCAATTTTTCTATTTAGATGGCTAATTAATTCTAAGGATTTAGTTGAAGCATTTGGCATATCCCTAATCATTGCAGGCGCAATTGGAAATGGAATTGACAGAATAATAGATGGATATGTAATTGATTTTATAGATATTTATTATAAAAGTTTTCATTGGCCTAGCTTTAATATTGCGGATTCGTCAATAACCTTAGGAGTTGTCACGTATTTTTATAGAAACTTAACATTGAAGGCAAAGTAAAAAAAGTAAATTAAACTTTTAAAAAACAAAATCTAATGCTATTAATACTAT